>ERZ890510.556-NODE-556-length-29133-cov-23.053958_pt1 | contig 29133 bp, 17 predicted proteins | sample MGYA00521265_ERZ890510 | MGnify/ENA primary metagenome ERZ890510 (study PRJEB32303, sample SAMEA104408624) | aquatic metagenome | biome: Brackish water; feature: Chemocline; material: water | place: Baltic Sea | collected 2014-10-26T21:54:00 | depth 110 m ... | reverse complement strand
CGTCCAGAATCTCTTCCTCCACCGCCGCTATAGCCGCCACCGCTGCTGCGTCCAGAATCTCTTCCACCGCCACCATAGCCGCCACCGCTGCTGCGTCCAGAATCTCTTCCACCGCCACCGCCGCCTCTGTAGCCACCGCCACTGCGTCCTGAATCTCTTCCACCACCACGGTTTCCACCTCGGCTGTTATTTCCATAGTCATTACTGCGGTTATGCCTTCCACCGTTATCGTTTCTTGAATTAGAACCTTGACGTCCATATGATTTTGCTTTTGGCGCAATAAACTCCACTTCAAATTCAGGGATTTCTGAAAATTCTGGAGGATCGAAATTACATCTAATTCCAACTTGTTGTTGAATTCGAACATATTGCCTCTTCTGAGGTTTTTGAATGAGAGAGACTACAACTCCAGATGTTCCAGCACGAGCTGTTCTTCCACTTCGGTGTTTGTAGGCCTTACCGTTTTCTGGAGGATCGTAATGAATTACACAATTCACACCTGCAACATCAATACCTCTAGCGGCTACATCTGTCGCGACTAGAGCCATTGTTTCTCCATGCTGGAATCTTTCCATGGCTCTATCTCTGTTATGTTGGCTTAATCCACCATGTAATATTTCAACTGAAACACCATCGTATTCCAATTCATCTCCGACTCTATCAACACCTGCGCGTGTACGGCAGAAAACAATAGCTCGACCTGTTTTTCGGATTAATTCAGCACATATTGGCCCTTTCTTTGCACCCGGAATCATCCAAAATAGATGTTGCATTGATTCCATTGAAACTTCCTTAGGCCCAACTTCAATTGTCACAGGATCTGTTTGATAATCTCTAACCAAATCTGCAACCTCTTCATCTAAAGTTGCACTGAAAAGGATGGTTTGCCTCTCTCTTTTACACATATTAAGAATCTTACAAACTGGTTCCATGAATCCCATGTCAGCCATTCTGTCCGCTTCGTCAAGAACTACGCAATTAACATCTTGAAGTGAAACATTACCTCTGTCAATTAAATCCAATAATCTACCTGGACATGCTACTAAAACATCAACACCACGGTCAAGTGCTTTGAATTGTTTAGTGTATGATACACCACCATAAACTGCAAGCACATACAATTTGAGTTCCCACGCAAGAGGCTCTAATACATTGTAAATTTGTTCTGCAAGTTCACGGGTTGGAGTCAAAATTAGAGAAGTTGGACAGAAAGGTTTGGATTCTGTAGTCTTTGCTAGTAGTGGAAGTCCGAATGCTAAAGTCTTACCAGAACCCGTTGGAGCACGACAACAAATGTCTCTTCCAGCCATGCCATCTGGTATAGCTGCAAGCTGTACTTCAAAGGGAGAAAGAATGCCCTGGGACTGTAAAACACGCACGATCTTGGGGTCCACGCCGAGGTCAGCGAAGGTAACATTTTGAGTGTCCATGTCTGTGGCCGTCTGCCAACCCTATTTAGCACCATCAGTTAAAAAGAGGTAATATTGAAACACTATATAGTTGATTAATCTTTGCAAACGAGCATTGCAACTGCATTTCCGCCACCCAAGCACAGGGTTACGATTCCAGATTTGCCACCGGTTCTGCGCATGACTCCAAGCATTGTGATCAGACACCTTGTTCCGCTTGAACCCAATGGGTGCCCTAAAGCAACTGCGCCACCGTGGAGGTTGAATCTATCATAGGGAATTCCAACTTCTTTGGCAACTGCACATGAAGCACTTGCAAAGGCCTCATTATGCTCATAAACATCCACATCTAATACTTCTAAATTATTTCTTTTCAAGAGAGTTCTTATTGCTGGAATCGGAGCACTCATAACCCGTGATGGCTCAACACCTGATGTCACATAATCTTCAATATAAGCGATTATTTCCCAGCCTTGTTGCTTAGCAAAATCAGCATTTGCCAACAAGATTGCACTTGCTCCATCATTAATTGTACTTGCATTACCTGCTGTCACTTGCCCTTTTTTGTTGAAAACTGGCCTTAGATTTGCCAAAGATTCTGCAGTGGTACCAGCGCGAATTCCTTCATCTTGTGAAAATTGTATTGAATCGCCCTTTCTTTGTGGGATTTCGATGCCAAAGGTTTCCCAGTCAAACCATCCATTCTCCCACGCAGTTGCTGCCTTTTGGTGAGACCTTACTGCAAAGTTGTCAGAATCTTGACGTGATATGGAGCATTCTTGTGCAACTGTTTCCCCAGTATTACCCATGTGTATGTTGTCATAAATATCCCAAAGTCCATCATGGACCATTGAATCTATAAGTTTAGAATTTCCCATTTTCTGACCAAATCTTTGACCCATTAGCAACTGTGGTGCATTGGTCATGCTCTCCATTCCTCCAGCAATAATCACATTATACTCTCCAGCACGAATACTATTTGCTGCCGTCATTGCTGCTTTTAGGGATGATCCACACACTTTATTCAAAGTCATACAAGGAGTTGAAACAGGCAACCCAGCTCCTAAAGCGACTTGCCGCGCAGGGTTTTGACCTGCACCTGCCTGCAAAACTTGCCCAAATATTAACTCATCAACAATTCCGGATGCGGCATTAATTTGCATTCTATTGCATAATTCCTTAACGGTAAGAATTCCTAACTCAACTGCTGAAAAAGAGGATAGAGTCCCCATTAACTTGCCAATCGGTGTACGGGCGACTGCACATATGGCGACACGCGGTAGGGGCATAACCATCCGAGTAAAAGCATACCTTTCAATGTGATGTTGAACAATAATTACCTTGAGAAGCCTTGATGAAGCAAACCTACTCGGCTCAACATGGGCAAATTCAAGACCGGTTTTGAACCGACGCGGGCAAAAGACGAAATGAGACATGTCGAAGTGGAGATAGATTTCACACCAAACGCACTTGCATCAATTCTTTACAGGCAAGGAGATACTGTGATTTTAGTGTGTGTAACAAAAGAATCAAGGTTACCTGGTTGGTTCCCAAGAGACTCTTCAAAAGGCTGGGTTCATGCTGAATATTCACTTCTACCGGGTTCAACCGATTCTCGCTTCCGCCGTGAAAGAAGAGGCGCAAAGGGAAGAACTCAAGAAATTGAGCGTCTTATTGCACGTTCATTACGTGCCGCTGTTGATTTAGAGGCACTCGGTCCAATCGCACTCAATGTTGATTGTGATGTTCTAAATGCTGATGGGGGAACCCGTTGTGCATCGATAACTGCAGGAAACCTTGCATTGAGATTGGCGGTTAGAAGACTTATTGCTAAGGGAATTTGCCTTCCAAAGGATCTCCGGCCAACTTTTGAACAACAAAAGGAAGGCAATTGGGTTGCCCCTAAACTATCTGATGTTGAGGCAACTAACCATGAAAACGCTGTGATCCCACACGACTTGGCTGCAATCTCTGTTGGATTGATTGACCATGAAGTTTGGCTAGACCTAGATTATTTGCTAGATTCTAATGCAGATGTTGATATGAATGTTGTCAAAACTGCTGATGGAAAATATGTTGAAATTCAAGGAACTGGGGAAGAAGCAACATTCTCTGGTGATGAGTTAATGTCACTACTCGGTAGTGCAGATGGTGGACTAGAGGTCCTATTTGATGCTCAAAAACTGATTCTTGACGGTATTGAATAAATCTTTGGCCTCGAGAGAAGCAAAGCACTGTAACAAAAGCCTTGATATGGCGAGGGGGCTCGCCAATGTGTACGGGTAAGTAGCTTAGTTGGGAGAGCGCGGCACTGAAGATGCCGAGGTCGCTGGTTCAAGTCCGGCCTTACCCACCAACTGTTCAAATATTGGCGACTAGCATTCATTGTTTTTCTTTCAGAAACTGTTTTTTGTAGATTTCAAGAGTATACTTCATGTGCTAATGCTTTTCTTCCCATAATATGGGAAAGTCGGCGAGCGGGGGAGACATGCCTAAAGAGAGCCTTGACCCCGAGACAAAAATTCGCGATAAAACTGCAAAGGAACTTAGCACTATTCGCCGAAGAAGAACTAATGATAGCAAATCATTTTTGAGTAGTAAAGAAGATTTGGTTCTTTTTGGAGGAATAGTATACGCTGGTGTTTTCGCCCTCCTTCTATTTGCAATGTCTTCCGGAATGGTGGGTAATACAACCTCAATCGACCACAAAGCATCCACTACATTCTTGGATATTGGCGATGAATGCGAAGAAATCACCGATAAACCTTGGATGCACATATTCCCAGATAGTGACCGGGAACTATTTTCAATCGCAGGCCATAACCTTCCACTGGGAGTTGCAGTACTGAATTATACAATCCTGGAGCTACATGACGAGAGTGAAGTTGTTGTTTCGTCTGAAGAAACAACAAGGGCCGTTGCCGGGGAAGGCGAAACTGCGGCTGGGATAGCTTCTCACAGAGCAACTTATTCAGAACTTGAAGCTGGCCATTATGAAATAACATTACGCATAACAGTGTATAATGATTCAGATATCCAAAATGCAACTATTGTTGAGGGTGGAGAACAAATACGTAAAGAAATAATGTTCGAAATTGAAGAAAAGCAGAAGGCTTTGGAGTTCCTTCCTTTCGTTTCAAGTGAAACAATTAGAGAGATTAGAATCACTGACCAAGGCGCTAGATCGTGTTGGGGAGTACAGGATTTAGGTGATTGGGGATATCTCTTGATGGGAGCGGAATTGGGTGGTGGCAGGGAAACTGCAATGCTAACTGGTGGTTCTGCTGGAATCCCCGCTTGGTGGATGGCTTTTATTTCGCTTTCACTTTCAATTATTTCGTTGATGGTCTTATACCCAATTACATACAAAGTATACCATCAAGAAGCTGACGATATGCTTTCTCGCTCCCATATTACTAGATTGGTTGAAGATACCATTACAAATACCGCTACCAGATTGCAAATTGATGTAGATTGGGAATTATATAAAATTGAACCCAGAGAATTGTCGATTGATATTATGGTTCCATACAAGAATACAGATGGAACATTTTCAGATAACAGAGATGTTCGTGCAGAAGTATTGAAAGAAATCCTTGATGAATTTGCAATTTTCAGAGTCTTCAAGCCAGTTCAACTAACTGTTAGAACGATAGGTAACGGACATGTTGTTGACTTTGATTCGGGAGTTGGCGTCGGTTCTGCAGGAAAGGGTTCCGAACAATCAGAGCAAGATTATACTTCATTCTTCTCTGAATTACATACTTTATCCGTAGTTGAAGATGAAGTAAGAGATTCTCTAGACCTGTTCTTCACGCGCCGTTCTGATGTCAATTTAGAAGGTGCTGTTGTTACAAGTGATGACAGAGTAATATTCGTATCAGTGATTTATTACCCTACACAGAGATTTGCTTTCTTTAGATTTAAGAAAACCACTGACCAAATTCAAGATGAATTATATCAATATATTTCTCAGCGAAATTCAGACCTACTCGGTAGTCAAGAATTGATAATAAAAACTAGAAATCAAGTTTCAACTCTTGCAGATAGATCTGGTGCTGGAAGAATAGAACAAAGTAGCTCCGATGAAGAAAGAGTTGTTGCTATTGCAAAGCAAGATGGACTTGGTGGAAGGATGCTGCAAACAAAATTCATCGGCAACGCCCTATCCACTGTCGAATATATGGCAAATGAAAAACGTGATTTTATTAATCGCTGGGGATTTTGGGGATTAATCGCTTTCGTTTGGATTCCATTTATGGCATCTGGTGTTTTGGTTGGCGCCATGTTAGGATTATTATCAAGAATGAACTTTACTAGAGTCTTATTAGCGACTGGACTCGGTGGTGTTGCTGCTTCAGTAACGTGGGCATATACTGCAGAAGGTATCGTCAAGGTCATGCATCGGTACAAATTAGAAGCGGTTATTCCGTTGGTAATTATCGTATTTATTCTACTAGCAGTATTCCACTTACGTTCAACCAAAATGCGCAGACAAACCGAGTTATTTGAAGACACTTTACTCGATAACTTCCACGCTGATGTTCAAGCAAAATATGGCGAAAATTGAGGTTTTGCATTGCAGTCAATAACCGTCATTGAAGGGAGTGATAATCACATAGGTGAGTTGGCCAATATCGGCATCATTACTACCAGTGATAGAGCCAGCACAGGCCAATATGAAGACCAAGGTGGACCGGCGATTTTAGGATTTTTTGAAGAAGCGATAAGGAGCCCTGTCAATGTACATTATAGGTGCGTTAGTGATGAGCAACAAGTAATTGAACAATCAATAAAGGAATTAGTCGATGAAATAGGTTGCTGTGTTGTTGTAACCACAGGAGGGACAGGACCTGCTGCGCGTGATGTTACGCCAGAGGCTACTGCTGCTGTTTGTGACAGGATTTTGGATGGTTTCGGCGAACAGATGAGAGCAATCTCATTGACCTTTGTTCCTACTGCAATACTTTCAAGACAGATTGGTGGTACTCGAGGTTCTTGCTTGATATTCAATTTACCAGGTAGGCCGAAGGCAATAAGAGAGACGATTGATGAAATTTGGAGAGCTGTTCCATATTGTATTGATTTAATGAAAGGACCATTTATTGAAATGAATTTGGATATTTGTAATGCCTTTAGGCCTAAATCAAAATGAGATTATCCACTAACTAGGCGATTAGTTGATGGGCTAGAGTCATCGCCATACAGTGTGAGGGAAGGTTATGCTAAGACATGGTAGTGCGTTGATTTGTGGAGCAACAATGGTGACTCCAAGTCAAACAGCAGTAGGAGATTTGAGAATTAGTGACGGAGTAATCTCTGAAATTCTCGTTGGTGGTGGGTTATTGCCTAATGATGATGAATTGCTAATCGACGGTACTGGGCTTCATTTACTTCCAGGCGCAATAGACCCGCAATGCCACTTTAGAGACCCTGGACAGTCCGATAAAGAAGATTTAGCAAGTGGTAGTGCTGCTGCAGCTAGTGGTGGAATTACTTCTTTTCTAGATATGCCAAATAACAAACCATCGATAACGACGATGGAGGGTATGCAAGGGAAGTTAGATACTGCTGCTGCAAAGTGTGTCAATAACTATGGATTTTTCATCGGAGCAACTCCAACAAATGTTGAACAATTACAATTAGCAGTTGGTAAACCGAAACAAGCAATTTCAATTCCGGGAATTTGTGGCATCAAGGTATTCATGGGATCATCTACTGGAAACTTGCTTGTCAATGAACGCGAGGCTTTGAAAACTATTTTTGACAATACCGCTGGACTAATTTCAGTTCATGCGGAAGATGAAGAACGTTTGGTACAACGTTTTGAAAGTTACAAACATAGAACTGATATGGCCGCTCATGCAGAGTGGAGAGATGACATCACCGCATTACTTGCAACTCAACTAGCAGTTGAATTAGCAGATGATAGTGGACATCGATTACATATCCTCCATCTTACAAGCGGTTTGGAAGCAGATTGGCTGGCTGGTAGGACTCGGCTTCCTTCTCAGGGAGGAAAGGGTGCTATTATCACAACAGAAACTTTACCTCAACATCTCACATTTACTGAATCTGATGTGGAAAAAGAAGGCACTAGATTGAAGATGAATCCGCCAATTCGCTATCAACGAGATAAAGAAATCTTATGGCAACGTATTCACGATGGTACAATTCAATGTATTGCTACAGACCATGCACCTCATACCTTAAGTTCAAAGTTAGATGGTTTTCCAAAGGCACCGAGTGGGATGCCAGGTGTAGAAACATCATTACCAGTAATGCTTACACATGCTAAAAATGGAATGTGTAGTGTTGAAGATGTTGTGAATTGGATGTCAACTAATGTTGCAGATTGCTATAATATGTCTGGAAAAGGTAAATTGATAGAGGGTGCAGATGGTGATGTTGTACTAGTTGACCTAGAACATGAAGTTGAAGTTATTGATGAAAACACATGGACGAGAGTAGGCTGGAGTCCATTTAGAGGACGTAAATTGGTCGGCTGGCCTCAAATTACTATTGTAGCAGGTATTCCTGTATTCAAGCGCGATAAGAGTACTGGGCAGAAAGGTAAATTGTTGGTTGAAAGAGGCCAAGTCGGCTCTCCAATACTGATGACACCTTGGCAATGAGGGGATTAATTATCTCATAATTAACGCTATTATGACCTCATTTAGCGCAGAAGATTATAAGTAAAACGGATAAGACATAATTGAGGGAAACAACATGAATACACTTAAGGAAAATTTAGGAGATGGATACCAGCAAGTAATTATTGGCTTTACCACCTTTCTCGTAGGAGCGATATGGGGCGGCATGAATGCTGGAACTGATATGATTGCAGCAGATGTTTATTGGCCTGCTGTGATTATGTTATCTGGTGCTATGATCACGTTACTGGGAACAACATTTGGAACAAACTATGAAGATGATCGGGCCAATGATTTACAAATAGCATTGAATGAAATAGCCGCAAAAATGAATGAATTAATCGATTCACACAAGACTGAAGAGGAATAATTTCAATATCAGTTCTCATCTAGAGAATATAGTTCACCATATTTGCTCTCTATGTATCTGATGAAGGCATCAGGGCTTGGCGGTTTTCCAGTTGCTGATTCTATCAATTGTGCAGGGGTCATAACCGACCCTTGATGATGAATGCGAGGACGTAACCATTGTAATAGAGAAGACCAGTCACCTTGTGCAATTATTTGGTCAATATCTCCCAAATCATCGCTCATCGATTCCAGTAATTGGGCTGCATACAAATTTCCAAGCGTATAGGTTGGGAAATATCCAAATGCTGCCATCGACCAATGAATATCTTGTAGACATCCTTCTGAATCTGATGGAACTTTGTTTCCAAACCACTCCTCAAACATATTATTCCAAGTCTCAGGTAGTTCCTTTACCGTTAAGTCTCCATTGAACAATTTCTTTTCAATTTCATACCTTAGCATGACATGTAAATTATAAGTTACTTCATCTGCTTCTACACGGATAAATCCTGTTGATACAGTGTTAGCAATTTTGTTCAATGTTTTCGCATCCCATTGAGGTGAATCGGGGAATAGTTCCCTAAACCATGGGTTTGCAACTTTCCAAAATGCTTCAGTACGGCCTATTTGATTTTCCCAAAGACGACTTTGAGATTCGTGAACTCCTAACGAAACCGCTTCACCTCTTGGTGTGAATGAAAATTCACGCGCCAATCCTTGTTCATACAACGCATGCCCTGTTTCATGCATAACAGCATATAAGCACGAAAATGGGTCTTTTTCATCGAACCTTGTTGTGAAGCGAGTATCTCCTGGCCACAAACCTGCGGAAAATGGATGAGTTGATGCATCCATCCTTCCCGCTTCAAAATCAAAACCCATATTGGTTGAAACTTTCTCACAGAATTCTGTTTGCGCGGCTATTGAAAATGTTAAGCCCTCAGGTAATTTCGGAACTGGATTAGTTTTTTGTGAGTGCAGTATCTTTTGTAAAAGAGGTACCAGTTTTTGCTTTAATCCAGCAAATAATGGGTCATAATCTTCTACGGTCATACCAACTTCAAATTCATCAAGAAGAACGTCATATGCCGTAGTTGTGATACCAAAATAGTCTATTTTTTGTTTGGTCATATCGACCAACTTTTGTAATTGAGGTTCGAATGCAGAGAAATTTGAATCTGCTCTGGCTTTTTGCCAGCCAAGTAGTGCTTCAGAGCGTGCTTTAGCAAACTCTGAAACAAATTCGCTTGGAAGTTTTATTGATTTGTCGTAAACCCTTCGCATCTCCCTGACATTAGCAGATTGGTCACTATCAAGTTCTGTTTCCGCTTCTACCTTTTTCAATAATTCTCCAAGGTTGGAATCAGTAATGCGTAAATGTCTTTCTTTGGCCAACCATGCTAATATTTCACCGCGTACTTCTGCACCTTTAGAAGGCATTATTGTCTCTTGGTCCCATCCCAAGTGCCCTTGTAATGCACCTAGACGATAGATATCTTTTACCAATTCAATGAATTCTCCATATGCGCTCATAACCTAAGCGAAGAGGTCTTTCTTCATCAACTATTCACTGTTATAGTGTCAACAATACTGGCACACATTGAAGACTTCAAGCGGATTGGACTGTGCATGGTGAGACCATTCCGACGTAAAGGCGGAAAGGAACAGCCGCCAATCGACGATGACGAGGAATTAATCGGAGTCGTTGGAGAAATAGATTTCAAGGCTTCGGATGAAGTTACCATTGAAGAAAATACTTCCGGGGTTGTGTTGAATGATAATACTGAATCAGATAATAGCAGAAGCAGTGATGAGGAAGTTGAAGATGACATTCCATCTTTATTGAAGAAGAGTTCACAAACTGTTATTCGTACTTGCCTAGATATTCGCAGAGCTGATAATGTATTGATTGTGTGTGATCCAACCACAGGGGAAATTGGCCAGGCACTACACGAGGCTGCTATTGAACGAACGGACCGAGTTTTATTGATAGTTATGCCAAAGGGTCGTCATCATGGCGATGAACCTCCCACCCCTGTTGCAAATTTAATGCGCCAGCAATCGGTAATTATCGCTCCAACAAGATATTCTTTGACCCACACTAAGGCGATACGTCAGGCACTAAGAGATGGTTCACGAGTGGCAACAATGCCTGGAATGAATGTTGAAATGTTCACCAAGGGCGGTATCTCTGCTGATTTCACAGAAATCAAGCGTAAAATAAGTGAACTATCACCGGTATTGAGGCGTAGAAGAATTGTTAATGTGAAATCGAAAAATGGTACTGATGTCACCTTTGAAGTTAATTGGAGAGAATGGAAAATGGATGATAATGGCATCTGCAACCGTCCGAAAATGCTGACCAATTTACCTGCTGGCAAGATATTCGTATTGCCAAGAGAGAATAGTATGAATGGAACAATCGTAATCGATGGTTCATGGGAATCTAATTTGATTGATGAACCTGTCACTTTCATCATCGAAGAGGGATTGGTAATAGATGTAAAAGGTGGTGCAATCGCTGCTTCTATTCGCCAAGAGTTTGGAGAAGCGGCTAGAAGGCAAAATGTCAAACATAGAGAAAATGTTTGGACTGTTGCGGAATTCGGGTTCGGAATGAATCCGATGGCAAGACTACTTGGCAATGTTCTCGAAGATGAAAAGCGATTGGGTACTTGTTATTTCGCTGTTGGTGACAATACTTCCCTTGGTGGCTCGGCTGCAGTTGGAATACATATTCCAGGTGTATTGAAAAAAGCAAGTGTATGGCTTGATGACACTCAAATTATCGAAGATGGAAAGTTTTTGATTTGATTAGTACCCTGTATTTTGAGAACCGCATATTGGGCAATGTCTCCAATTCGGATCTAAGCCAATTCCGCATCCACGGCACAAGAGACCTGAACGGATTGTCGGTTGGATCGCTGTTTGTGGTTGATTCCAACCTTGTTGAGGCTGCGGTTGCGGTTGTTGGTTCCAATTTTGTTGCGGTTGTTGGTTCCAATTTTGCTGCTGTTGTTGCTGTTGTTGGTTCCAATTTTGCTGTTGCTGTTGCTGCTGTTGTTGCTGCTGTTGCTGCTGTTGCTGCTGTTGCTGCTGTTGTTGCTGTTGTTGCTGTTGCTGCTGTTGTTGCTGTTGTTGCTGTTGTTGCTGTTGATTCGATTGAATTGGCTTTGGTTGAGGGAGAGTCCTTGTTTCTTGCTTTGGTTGCCCATTATCGCTCAAAGGCTTACGTACCGGAGCAACCGGCTTTGGCAGAGCAGCGGCTTTTTCACCAGCTGCTGAAGACATGAATTCAGAGAGTGATACTGCACCATCTCCATCTGTATCTGCTTGGGCGTGAAGAACTGTGGCTTCTTCCATTGTAGTGTCAGTAGCTTCTGCTAATTCCTCAATTGATAATTGACCGCTACCATCGGTATCTGCGGCAATGAAGTGCTCTGCTGCACTTACAAATTTATCTTGTTGTGGCTTATCCTCTTCAACCTCAGTTACAATTGATTGCTCGACTTGAACAACTGCTGGTTGTGTCTCTTCGACCACTTCTTGGGCAACTGCTACTGGGATTATTTCTTCTTCAACCACTGGTGCTATTTCTTCTTCAACCCCGATGTTGAAAGCACCAGCAAATGCGTCTTGAGTGGCTTTTACTACTTCTTTTAGATTCTCAGTATTCACCGGTACTGGCTCAACCTCAGCTTCTATTACTGGCACTGGCACATTACTTTCTACCGAAGGTAAAGGAATCGTTCCTTCATTTGGTAGCGGGATGTTTTCACTCTTTGGGAGTTGAACTGGCGTTGTTCCTTGTTTTGTTTGCACTGCGGGTTTTGCAGTTGTAGTTGGAATCGCAACTACTGCAGCAGATGCTGCTTTGCCACTTGCAAGTGTAGGAATAGGAAGTGCATGTCCTGCGACATCTAATGAAGCAATTAATTCATTGGCGATTGATAATAATGCAATTTCATTTGCTCCAGGATTGGTGATTAATGCTTCAAAACCATTGAAATAACGGGTAACTTCTCCTGCTCCACCCGTTGTATATGCAATCGCTAATAACTTGAGAATCTTCATAGGGTCTGATAATTCCTTGAGAGACTCATAATCTGCACCCGTTGCTTCCCTCTGACAATTTCCCGCTCCAGTTCCAAGTGAATTGGCAAGACCAAGATAATTCAATAGGGGGTCTGTAACATTCAATAATGACAAATGACCTGCAACCAAAAAGTAAAGTTCTCCACCTTCGCATTGCATTCTTTCACTTGCAGCTTCAAAATCAAATTCTCCAGCGGTCAAAACTATGTCCGATAATTGAGCAAAGAAATTCTCCATCGCTTCAAATCGGTTCATTGCCATCATCTGATAAATTGCATCGGATGTGTCAACAACACCGAAGTATGCAGCAGCCTCATCGACTTCTATGCCCTCTGGCATAACTGCTCCTTCCAATACTCCATTAGACATATCAATCCCCTCAATTGTTACCGTGCTTAGTCCCCTTCTTATGGCTGATGCCAAAGGATACTGCTTTCAATATTATTCGTGACACTTTATCGACTCCGTCCTAAATCAAAAATAGCCCTAGATTGTTCGGCAGTCCATCCTGTTTCTTGTAATTGCATCAAGATGTTTCTTTGCCCTTCACCATCGGATAGGGCTTGTTTTACCCAATTTGCAGCAGACTCTCTATCAGCAGTCTGGTTTCCTTCGAAAATGCTCAAATCAACTTTCATCGTAGCCTTTCTCTTTGTTTTCTTCACGCCTTGATCTTCCTCAACATCTGCTTGTGATTCTGCAACGTCAGTATTAGCCTTAGGTTTTGCTTTGCCAGCATTTGAACCTGGAGGACCTCGACTTGAAGGCGACTTGCCAGGAGGGCCTCGGCCCGGAGGAGTTGTTGGACTTCTGTCATTACCTCTGCTTGGAGGGGTTTTCGCTGAACTAATCTTTGGACTACTTCTTAATGAGGCCATGAAGTCGTCTTCTTCATCATCCCAATCCTCATCATCATCACCTTCATCATAGTCGTCATTTCCACGAACTAATCTCAATACTATAACAATGATAACCAATAATGTAATTGAGCCACCAACGATGCCAATTAATGTCATCTTAGAAATACCCATAATTGTTGAAGATGAACCGGTATCGGTTACTTTTTCTTTAGGACAACCATCTGAATACCCATCAACGCCCTTGTGAACATCGATACAAATATCATAGAAGTCAAACACACCATCATTGTCACTATCCCAGTTCTGAGAATCACAACCATATTCATTTACTTCTATCTTGAAATTTATATGAGTCTCTGGGCAAAGGTCTGGATTTGTTCCTGAGGCATTATCTCCATATCCATCTAAGTCATAATCCTCCCACTGAGTTGCATCACCACGCAGTGATACTGGTTCAAATTGATCTCTCCAACCATCACCATCATCATAGCAACCGAGGAAATCCTCGAAAGATAATCCGTGCTCATCGGGACATTGGTCTGCATTATTGCCAAACAAATTGTCCCCATATCCGTCCCCGTCTGTGTCATGCCATTGTGTTGCATCTATAGGGAATGCATCGCCAAGTTGGTTTTCTCTTAAACCGGTAGTAGAGTTAACAGTAAAGGTATAATTTCCTTTCCATCCATCGCCATCAAGATCTGTATCTAATGCCGTATAATCAACACAACCGTCTTCATCAACTGGGAAACCGATTGTTGTACCTGGACATAAATCTAAATCATTGTTGACGCCATCTGAATCATCATCCTTTTGAGAGTCTCCACAACCATTTTCATCGGCAGTTTCTTCATTTGCAGTCAATGGACACTGGTCTACTGGGTCAAACACTCCATCGCCATCAGTATCTGTTGTTTGTTGCGTCTGGCTACAGCCAATTGCATCAACCGAATCACCAAACTCTGTATTCTGGCATTGATCAATATCATTGTTAACTCCATCTTGGTCATCATCCAATTGATTTTGAGCACAACCATTAGAGTCAACTTCTAAATCAAATCCAGTATTAGGACATTGGTCAAATTCATCGTATATCGAATCAAGGTCATCGTCTTCGGAATTTATTAATGGACAACCCATTCCTTCAGTGCCGTTGAAGACACCTGAAACTAGTGGACATAAATCCGCTTCAAAGCCATCTGCTTCATCTCCAAAACCATCGCCATCGTCATCTAACCACTGAGTCTTTTCCAATGGGAAATCATCTTGTGAATCCATCCAGCCATCACCATCTGTATCAGGACAACCTGGATATGGTTTTGTTGAATTACCCCACAACCCTGGGCAGCCATCTAATACAAGTCCTGCTCCATTGGTTCCATCGTAGAAAGTGGTCCATTGGTCGGGATAGCCATCAAAGTCACCATCATTCGCTGCTGCTATACGGTTAGGGAAGAAATCAGGGTTTGTTGCACCCTCAGAACTATTATCGCCGTATCCATCACCATCGGAATCAACCCATTGAGTTGAATCATTTTCCCAAGCATCTGCACCACGTGTTTCATTCCATTCCAGGAAGGTCCCCAACTCTGAGGGGTTACTTGCGCCATCTCCATCAGAATCAAGGCAACCAAATCGGTCACGCCAAGAAGAACCCCAATCCCATGGACAGTTATCGCCGGCAATTGGGTCAGAATCATTATCACCCCAACCATCGCCATCGTAGTCTTGGTATTGACTTGGATTAAATGGGAACATATCTCCCGGTGAAGCACTAGGTTCTAGCCATGTTGAACAACAATCAGTACCTGAATTATCACCATATCCATCACCGTCAGTATCTTTAGATTGTTTCCAATTTGTTGAGAATTCGTCTCCGCCATAATAGCTACCATCATTATCAGACCAACCATCTTGGTCTACATCAATACATCCTTGTCGATCGATCCATGAAGTACCTCCTACATCTGAACATTCATCTACCGAATCCGAATAACCATCGCTATCAAAATCTGCACAGCCCATCTCAAAGAAGGATGAAGTGCCTGCTGTCGTAGGGCAACTATCAAATGAAGGACCCAAATTATTGTCTCCATAATTATCACCATCGCTATCATTCCATTGATTTCCAAGTGTTGGGAAAGAATCCAATAAATCAAAAATTAAATCTCTATCTTGATCTGAATATAATTTCAACAAATCTACGTCATTATTTATTGGATCCCAAATTGATAGAATTACTGTTCCATTTGAATCAACATCTGCATCGATGTTATTGCCTACGCTAATATCTCCGAAAGACATACTCATCCAAGGTGCAGATGCACCGTTGATTTGATTTTTGGATAACGAATTCCATGTTAGTAAATTACTGGTTGGTTCACTAGTCAATAGAACATAGTGGTCATCGAATTCTACTAAATCCCATGCTCCGTTTGCGGTTGAAGGGGGTTGTGTAGCAATGGTTGTCCAATTACCACCCTCATCTTCAACGTAAATGACATCGCTGTTTCCATTTCCTCTAACAGCCAAAGTTGCAGTAGTTAAAACCTCTAAATCAATTTGATAATCATTAATTCCGCCCTGTGGTTGGAGTACAGTCGGATTTGTCCAGTTGCTCTCATTCCACATACGCTTGAATACTGATAAAGTTCCAGAATTTGTCATTGTGGTAATGTACAAATAACCATCAATAGATAATTCCATTTCAATATCAGTGGCTAAATCAGTTTCTGACTGAAGAACTGTAGAGGATATTGCGGTTCCATTCCAAATCCATTGACTCAAATTAGAATTGATGCCATCTGATTCAATCAGAGAGATTGCAAATGAACCATTTGGCAGTAATACTGCGGGGTGGTCCAAACTTACCGCACTACCAACATCTCCGATATCTGTTAAAGACCAAGAACTAATCTTTGTAGCCAACTCGAGGCTATCATCAGACGAATCCCTATAAATCAAATTCGTATTATTATTGGAGTCTACAATAACTGAAATTTCAGCATCTAAAACTATTGAATCTCTAACCATTTCATGAGTCCAAGAAGATTCACCCTCAATACTGGCAAATATTTGATTTCCTGTTCCAGAAGTATATGCGAGATGCTGGCGACCTGAATTATCGATTGCACTGCCAAGATATTGACCCATTGTACCAGTGGTTCTCAGTTGATTATCAACTGCAGTAAATGCTGATGCGGTGTGATATACAATACCGTTTACTGCATCACTTGTAAGAATAATTGGCCTGCCTGAATTTGAAACTGCATATTCAACTGTAGTATTATTTTGATTGGATAAAGTAATTTCTTGATCTAACCATATGCCGAGAGGGCTACCATCGTTGGCATGTTCTAACTTGTGTAATTGTGTAGAGTTATCTACTACCAGTGTCAACATCATACTCGATTCACCCGATGCTGATGACGCCAAATTGAGAGATTGTAAATCTCCTTGGTAAGTGAAATCGGTTGCTTCCCAATCTCTTTCAGATAAAATATGATATTCTAATCCATAGGATGTTCCGAGGTTTGTATTTCTTTTACTGATTATTAATTCATTAAGACCATCGCCATCCAAATCTGCATTCGTAGCAATCGAAACACCGAACTTTTCTTGACTATCACCTACAACAATGGTTTGTACATCACTTCTCAATCCAGATGCTGAACCCAAGAATAGCTTGACTTCACCGTTCCTTAATGCCCCATCTTCGACAATAAACATATCATTGAATCCATCCTCGTTTACATCGCCAGCGCTACGTAATGCGTAGCCCATTCTATCATTGGCAGAATCGCCGACTATGGTGTAATCTGGTTCTCCACCAATTCCATTAGCGGAACCATAGTACATCCATACCTTGCCCGCTTGGTAAGATGAGCCATTGAATATTTCAGAGAATGCTAATTCATCAAAGCCATCACCATTTATATCTGAGATTATTTCAATTTGCCAACCCATCAAACGACCTTGGAATAGAGATTGAATAGATGCATCAGGTGTACCATTATATCCTGATAATGAACCATAGAATACCTCTATTGAAGAATAACCTGAAGGATTTGATTCTGAATCGGTATTAGCGATTGCCAAATCAGCAAACCCATCACCGTTAAGGTCACCTCCACTTGCTAATGCTCTTCCGAAAAAGTTTCCATAGCCACTTTGACTGATATTTCTATCAAGAGTTAGTGCTACTGAACTTCCTAAGAAAATACTAACTTTACCATTAATTATATCTTCATTTACTACAGTTTCAGACCAATTCTTTGAAACTGCTGCCAATTCAAAGTCACCATCAAAGTCACAATCGTTAATTGATTCTAATTTCCAACCCAATGCATCACCAACAGCACCGCTTTGGTTCCACCAAGTAGTATTGCTAAGACCATTGGAATTTCCAAGGTAAATCTCTATTTTACCATGATCATGAGTTGTATTATTTGAAGCATCAAATCCAGGTGAACCCAATGCCAAATCATCATAACCATCGCCGTTATAATCGCCAACTGCAATACCTGATGATAGTCTATCGCCTGAAGAAGTCCCGTTGATTACGATGTCTGCTTGAGTGGTATTTGGCCCTGTAGGTGCACCGAAATATATAGTCGCTTGACCATTTTCAATCAGTCCATTGCTATTAGCCAAAGGGTTATTATAAGCAAAATCATCAAATCCATCATCATTGAAATCACCTACTAATAACTCTCCTTCGGCAGCATCATTGGCCCCGGACAAAACCCAATTTGCTTGTGTGTCTATCCGACCATCATCCTGTCCAGAAAGTGAACGAAGGAGTTGGACTGTAGTATTGTCGCCATCGACAATAGAAGTCGCTATTTGTTCGTATAAGTTTGAATCCAAGCCCATTCCAATCATTTGGCCGAGATTACTATCACGAACTAATACACGATTATCTCGAATACCATTTTCAATTCTAATTAGACGCACTTCACCATCTGATGGTAATGTGTACAAAATGTGAATAATGTCATTTGAATCAATCAATAATTCAAAATCTTCGCCAACTGGGCCATTGTCCATCAGCGTTGTCTGCCATCTAGTGCCAGTGTAACTTACCTGCCATAATTGCCCATCCGTATTTCTAAACAATCCCCATTCCAAATCGTTCAGAGTGTTTGAAAGTTCTAAGTGTGTCACATTAGCATCCTCAATTATCGTCCTTGTATGCCAAGATTGCGAGGTATAAGGTGGAGATTCGTAGGCAATTCTTGCCATTTTGAGATCATTGGCGTCTACATATAATAACTGATATCTGCCGTTATTTGTCACCGAAATCGCACAATCAACTAATGTGGATTGATTTGTTGCAGGTGCTACTGTATCGACTAATGACCCATCCCAATTACCGTTTAAATAGCGCCCAGCAACACGAATATTACCCTCAAGTGTTGACCAACAGAAGTTCAACTTCTCTCGTCCAGTGACAACAAGATCTGGCGTTCCTGGTGTTTCATTGGTCATGTTTGCCCATAGTGGTTGAGAATACAGCACTTCACTTCTCCAAACATCTAATGCAGATTCACTTCTAACATTAGCACCCTGAAGTCCATCAAAATTAATTACAGTGCCAGCAAAGTCGTGACCATAGCCATTAGAAAATGGCACTAGAGAAGTGCTCATTACTATCTCTTCAGGCTGCAAGACTTCTTGCTCAACTGCCATATTTGAAAGAATAGGAGTCAATATCTGGGCAAGGAAAAAGAACGCTAGGAGCATAGATTTTATTGGCCAAGCCTTGCTATCCGCACCCGACATAGTATCATGACGACAGCGTTACTTCTAAACGCTTCTCGCTAATTGATTCGTTTGACCCCCATAGGGGGTCATGTGAGATAATTGTAAAATAGGACTATTTTATGCTAAATTATTCGTGCGGTGTATTTGTCAATGAAGAGAGTTTGGGCTATTTCATGCAGGCTAAGAATGTCCTCATCGCGGCCAATGGCACATGGCCGAATCAAGCGATTTGGAAACCGTTGGTTGATTGCTCTGACATCGTAATCGCTTGCGATGGAGCAATAGTTCAATTATTGCAAAACGATATTATTCCCAACTTCATTGTTGGTGACTTAGATTCGATTCCGCAAGAAATGAACGTATCGCAAATTGAACAATTGGGGATTACTGTGATTCCGATGCCAGATCAAGATTCTAATGATTTGGCTAAGGCCCTAGATTATTGTAAACACCTAGGTGCTATAAAAATTGATGTCATAGGAATTGAAGGAGGAAGATTGGACCATCAAATTGGTGCCTATTTTTCTCTGTGCGAACAAGAGTCAAATGCAATCCTTCACCTCGATAACTGGACTGCCAGATTGGCCCCTAGTGAAGGCCTAATATTCGAGTCTATAGAGAAAGGAAAGAACATTTCATTATTCGCAATTGGAACTGTTAAAGGTGTGAAATTAAGCGGAGTAAAGTGGACATTGAACAATGAAGAATTATTGCCTAGCACCAATGGATTACATAACGAATCCATAGGGGGGAAAATACAAATCTCTCACCTTGGAGGCCATCTATTATTACTGATGGAACGTTGAAACGCTTATGGTAAATGTTTCCTAAGCATTTCAGAATATGCTCCTTCTCCATCCCATTTTTGAGCAATCAAGTCAATTCTGGAAGCCTCTACAGTTTGATCAAAACCTCCCCAATCTTCAATCAATCCAAGTTTGAAGGCAGCTCTTGGAGTATACCCCGGAAGTAAATTTCTCCAAGTAAATGGTATTCTACCGGGTGTCACTTTGTTGACCAGACTGACTATTGAAGTATTACAAGTAGTAAATAATGAATTATAAAATTGTGGTTTTTTACCTAAAGTGTTTAGCCTCTGCGCAAGACCGAAGAGCATTTTCTTATCTTTTCCAGGTGGAGTAACCGCTCTAAACATGTAATCTATATTCTTTCTACCATTGGTGCGAAGTCCCATAATATCGCTTTCAAGTCCAACTAATAGATACAATTCATAAGCACGCCATAATCCATCCCATGGATGATATCTTTGGCCAACAACCCTGCGGGTTTCAAATGAAAATGATAAACAAATTCCGTCATTAAATTCAAAGGTTATCAAAGTATGAGCTAGACCTTTGATCGAATGGAACTGGTCCACTACGAACCATATGTCCTTGATCTCTTCAGAATCCACTGTGACCTCATCTATCCAATTAGAATCAAAATCTTTTGTGCTACGCCAGAAAAAGTTTCTGACATTTTTAAATGTTATTTTTGTACCATCGATTATTGCTTCGCCATGAAACTCACAATCTGAGCGCCAATCCGCCTCTAGTTTAGGTTTTAGAGGTCTTATCTTTGTAAACCAAATGAAAAACAGCCACAGTATTACAATTACTACTATTGAGGCAACGGCATATAGGCCAAATTGAATAGGATCATCAAATAATTGTTCTATCAAATGTTCACCACCTATGCCAAACTCGCATTTCTTGGTCCCACCAATCCATCGCTCCATCCGCGTTTTGCCTCCACAAAACGCCATCGTCGTCTGTCATTGTTGGCAAACCTTCTGAATCTGGGGAACCATCTGCTAAAATCTGTGGTTCAGGGCCAAGATTTGGAAGTTGCCGCATCTCTGGCCCGTCTTGGACGCGTACGAGTATGATGTACACCAATACGCTAACAATCAGTCCTAAAGCACCTATTGAAAACCAACCTACTGATTCTGTAGGTGTTTGCTCACCCTTAGAACGGGATGGTAGAGATTTTTCTTCTTCAGTGGATAAATCATCACCAGGTAATCGCACTAAATTGATTCCTTCAATAGATGAAATCTTTTCATTATTTATCACTTCTAGGGAAATCAAATGTACTCCAGCAGGTAGTACTGAACAATCAAATTCACTTCCATTTGCTTGTGGAATTATTGAACCTTGTATTCTCCAAATCTTTTCAAACTCATCGAAATCAACAACAACCATATTGGCCACCATAATGACTTTACAAGGAATATCTGTTGAATTGTAATTTCCATTTACTTCTAAAGAAAAACTAGGCGCTTCTTTATTGTGAATAGTCAAGTTGAGCCATGATTCTGCAGTCTGTCCCAAACCATTCCTATATGACTCCTTTAATTGATAATCTCCAGCAGGCCAATGTGAACAATCTAAAGTTGGTTGGTCATCTAAAACTGTAAATGGTGCACCTGAAAAAGTTCTCGTTCCTATGGCATCATATCGAGGTCCTGTCTCATCAGAAAAATTCCTCTCAAGGAGGCATTCATCGCCTGTTTCTATCCAAGGGGGTGCGCTCAGTTGCAAGTTAATTCTGGGTGTTTTTAATGCTGGAATCAATGAATATGTAGGTAGTTGGTAAGTTGTGATGACATTGCCATCAGCATTAACAAATTGTAATGAAAGGCTATGTTCACCACTAGACCACGCGTCATACATGATGCTAGCATTGGTTTGTCCTGTGAACGATAAAGTGATACTTTCAATCACTTGTTTGTCTTTGTAATCACCTAATAATCTTAATTCCATATCAATCCATTCTCTACTAGTATTGACCATTACTACAACACGAATAGCGTCTGTTTCACCATCTTGATTAAGATCTAATGTATCATTTCTTAATGCTACCAATGTAATACCCTCTTCCAGTAACATTTCCTCTTGTGAGAGTGTTGCGGATTCTTCAGCACTCACAATACTGCTATTTTGCGGTGATAACAGAGTTATGAATAATATGGTAATAATCATCAATGAAAACTTTGAATCACGCATCGTTTTCACCTCCTAAACTTGGCATAGGAAAATCTGGTAATGTTCCATCAGCGTTGAGTGGTGGTAATGTTGGCAATTCAGATAATGGAATCATTCCATTTAATGAATTTAAGCCGTCATCAGTTATTTGTTCACCTTGTGCGATTAATAAAACCTCATCGTCGGTCATCTTGGCATTGAAAAAGTCTTCTTCCTCTCCGAGTTTATCCCTACTAATGCGCACGGTAAGAGCTGCTGCTGTACCGAGAATAAATCCTAATCCGATGACCAGATATGTCATCCAAGATGCTGCAGGGTCTTCGCCCATTATTGCTATAGCCGCTGCAAATTCACCATATTCATTTGACCAACCATCTCTATTACTATCTGGACAGCCTTGTACGTCTTTCTTTGACAAGCCATGTACTTCTGGGCAATCATCACGCAGTGCGCCTAATGGAACATCACCAAAGCCATCACCATCGCTATCTTTCCATTGTAGTGCTTCGGTAGGGAATGCATCTGCATGACCAAATGGATGTGCTTTCCAATTATCAGTAGGATCGCTCCATCCATCACCATCGGTATCTCGACAACCTAATCGGTCGAGTAGAGAGGTGCCTCTAGTATCTGGGCAAGCATCGCCACGGTTTCCAAATTCTTCATCACCATATCCATCACCATCAGAATCTCTCCATTGGGTTGGTTCATGGATGAAAGCATCGCCTAAATCGGACCAACCATCGCCATCGGTGTCAGGGCAACCCCATCTATCTCCACCTGCGATAGGACCTCGCGAAGTTCCTGCAGAATCAACACAGGCATCTGCGGTTGTTCCAAGTGGATTGTCACCTCTGTTATCGCCATCAATATCATGCCATTGCGTGATATCATATGGCCAAGAATCCGCACTTCCTCCGGGACTTGCTAACCAATGAACTGTCGGGTCAGACCAGCCATCACCATCATAATCGGGACAGCCCCATCTATCCATTGTTGAGGAACCTTCTGTTGTGGGGCAAGAATCTCCTCTAAACGCTTCTCTCCACGACTGGCCATCAAAGTACTCTAAGTTGTCACCAAACTCGTCATCATCACTATCAAACCATTGAGAACGGTCATCTGGGAAAGCATCGGCAAATCCTGCTGGATGGGAAATCCAATCGCTCGATGGGTCAGAATAGCCATCCATGTCGGAATCCTTACAACCACGTCGGTCAAAGTGTGAAATCCAACCGGATTCAACTTCTTCAGCGGTGGAATAAACACAGACATCCCCTTCAAAACCAGTGAAATTATCACCGTAACCATCTCCATCTGTATCTCTATATTGTGAGTTTACGAATGGGAAATCATCTATTTGAGTGGCTCCGTATGTTCTGTTATCTCCCCAACCATCTCCATCGGTATCACGCCATTGAGTAGGGTTATCTGAAAAATCATCGATTAACTTTGCACCTTCGGAGTGATTATCTCCCCATCCGTCAAAATCTCTATCGCTCCATTGAGTTGGCTCATCAACAAATGCATCTGAACCATTCATTATTGTCCAATTCCCATCACCATTTGACCAACCATCAGCATCATTATCCGGGCATCCGTAGCGATCTTGATTTGAACTTCCTGTGATGAAAGGACAAGCATCTGGTGTGGTTGTATTGAACAACCATTGACCAATACCCCATTGTGCTCGAGAAAGATTCCATGATTCATCATGCCAATTATCTCCAAAGCCATCAGCATCGGTATCATTCCATTGTGAATTGTCATAGGCGAAGGCATCTGCCGAGCCTATAGGGTGGGCATGCCAAGCACTGAGTCCATTCAATGCGCCGGGGTCTTCATCAGAAAAACCATCACCGTCTGAATCTAAACAACCGAATCGGTCTAGGTTAGAATAGCCTCGGCTGTAAGGGCAATGATCTCCTTCACGTCCTTCAAAATTATCACCATAGCCGTCATTATCTGTATCTAACCATTGTGTTGGGTCAATAACAAAAGCATCTGCACCATTTTGTACACCCCATCCAGAATCTGGGTCTGACCATCCATCCCCATCTGTATCAGTGCATCCATTGCGGTCATTGGTTGAAGCGCCGACCAAATCAATACAATCATCATCATTATCGATAAATCCATCCTCATCAGTATCTCTATTTGCTTTGTCAATAGATGGATTTAAGGTATAATCTACTCCATCATTACACCAACTATCTTTACCTTTAATTTTGACATAAACCATTCCTGCTGCTGGCATAGTTGTGGTAAGGGAAGCCGATGAGCCAGTATCGCTCATCGCTTGACTAACGACTTGTGCCCCAGAAGAATCATGCAAGGAAAAATCTGCTTCCCAACCATCACCTGGACACCACCATGCACCATTATTCATTGAACCAGTAAATCCAATTTGGACGATATCTCCTTTGAAAGCATTAAACTTCCACCAATCGATTTCATCACTAGGTGAACAGCCATCATCATAACAAACATAACCATTTGTTGAAACTCCATCTGAAAGGGGCGAAGCGGCCTGTAGTGTATCATCTGCAATGACCGAGGGAAAAATACTGAGTAACATCGCGGCCAAGCCGAGAGCGATTACCCGTCTTGCCAGCATGCCCCTCCATAGGAGGGGCTACCTATCAATTACCCCCTCGCTCAGCAGAAAAAAGAAATAAAGAACAACCTTCTCATAACTGATAATTGTTTGAATTTGTTTTTAGAAATGATAGAGCCTTAGCAACATGTGTTTTTACCGCGAATTGTGAATCAAAAATATAACGGATAACGCCCATTTCATCGATGATAAATGTTACTCTTTTTGGAATCCTTCCAAGCGTTTTTCCTAAGTCCATGTTGCGGCGCAATGTTGACTTTTTATCAATTAGTAAGGAGTAAGGTAAATTAGAATTACATTGGAACTCTTTATGAGATTGTTGAGTCCCAGATGAGATTCCAATTACTTGGCAATTAAATGCAAGAAAGGCACCATAATATTTCGCAAAGGTCCTCGCTTGAATAGTGCAGCCTGGTGTTTCATCTTTCGGATAGAAAAAGATTACACTCCATTTTCCAATAAGAGAAGTGCTGGAAACCTGTTCACCATCTTCATCAAACATTTTGAATTCCGGAAATCGCTGGTTAAGCCAGCGTTTTTCGATTCTGTTCAAGTTAATACCTCAGTACAAATCAGGCCTAACACTAGCAATAATATCGTAGGGGTTCAAAAATGGCATTTCGAGATTATCTGATTCGCTATCGGATATGATGCTATGACTAGCAGACATATCTCCGCGAATGAATTTAATGTATCGTTGCTCTTCATTTTCTTCAAACGGATGAAGTCCTACATTTTCTTGGTATGCAATACCCATCCAAGATCCATCTGGTGACATTACAGTCTCAAAGAAATCGTGAAGTGCATGGGTATCGCCGCTACTTTCCTCATAGGCAGTAACAGTGTGAAGTGGAGTCGGGTCAACGATTCTGAAATCCCATACATCGCCTTCTTGGGGTTCTTTCAAAGCACCAGCATAGAGGAACCAATCTTTTCCAGCTACATAGCCATCTTCACTGTTATTTTGGTCAAAATCCAAGCCATAGAAAGCAAGACTTACCACTTGATCTTCGGTGATTGAAACGAAAGGATACATGTTAATTCCTCGGTCAAATGCTGTGGCGTTCCATGATGACCAATTAGTTCCGTTATCATATGAAACCGCTACACGCATTTCCCAAGCACCAGTGTTGCCATTTGGACAATCTGCCCAAGTAACAACAACCATGCCGCCTTCGTTATTGTTGACAACGGGATAACCTTCTGGACAATTTCCTTCTCTTGGACCAACATCAAGTGGTGCTGCCCATGAACCATCGCTTGGACCTGGCCCTGTTCCTCGACCATAGTCATCGCTCACTCTAACATGTACTGTTCCTGAATCTGAATCTGCATCTTCTTGTGCAACGAATACATATGGGCCTGCTTTTTGACTAGAAATAGTTGACCAGCCCCCCGGCATTGAATAACACTGAGAGAATGAGTTACCTCCATTCTCTGAATGATAATACCAGTATCTTCCAGAATCAAGGGTACATTCTGGAGGAGATGCCCCTGAGTTACCAAGATAGTGAATAATTCCATCCCCTTGAGCAGCAACCCAAGGTCGGTCATCAGCAGCCATTGTATTCATTCTAGCACAAGCACCCGATTCGTAGGTGTTGCCACCATCAGAGAAGATATGCCACCAGTTATCTTCCAAAGTAGTATCAAGATAGTAAACCATATCATTTGCATCAACTGCAATATCTCCTTCATCCCCTAAACATTGTGAAGCTCCTTCCGCACATGCACCTAGATTAGTTGGACATGATAACAACATATTTCCTGGTGTTGGTTCGAATTCAGAGCCATGACCCCATGTTTCACCGTTATCATTTGAAATCCAAAACCATGATGCCCAGTAATCCCAAGAGGTGCTATCTCCTTCGCTACATGCATACCATAATCCGGGGTCGCCTCCAAAAACAAGGGCTGTTGGCGTTCCTTCGCCGCCCCAACCTAAATCCTTGTGAGCAGTCACGAACAAGTTGCCTTGACTATCGATTGAAAGACTCGGTTCATATCCGACTCCGTAGCCTTCGTAACCTGCATCTTGACCGTTATCAGGGTCAATACATTCATCGTGACGCGGCATATATTCAGGCTCATTCCAAGTAAAGTAAACCTGTACTCCTTGGAATTCGGATTCGTCATCAACATTCGTATTGTTTCCTGTCGTTAAAGCAGGTCCTAATACTGCTGCGAGTAATAAAAATATGAATGAAATTGCAATCGTAGAACCCAATGCAATATTCAACTCATTGCTTGGACTTTCCGTTTCTGGATTGAGAGACCCAACCAGTACAGCATCAATTCCGTCTTCTGCCATGAATAGGGCTTACACCACTTACCTTTGATTCTATGCTTATGACGATTGCTCGGGTAAATCGCCCTTTGAAGAATCTGGATTAGAATCCCTTCCGCCCCAAGGTGTTAATGTTCTATTAATTCCAAGACGGCGAGCGAATAAAAATTTGAAATTCTTCCACCCATCTCCCCATGTATGAATTTCTGCTTCTCCGACTCTAGGCCGATATGGTACTGAAATCTCAATTGCTTTTTTCTTACCCAAATATTTACGGGCAAGAATTTTGATCTCTTCTGAAAGTGGCATACCATCATTGGTTGGCCTCATTCTATCATCATTGAAAATGGACTTACGGAATACCCACATTCCAGTTTGTGAATCCTTTAGACCATAGCCGAATAACATACGGGCAGTGAAAGATAATCCCCAATTACCAAAGCCATGTAATCCTGACATTGAACCATCTTCTGCTAGGCTCAAACGATCACATGAGATGAAATCCAATTCATCATCAAGTAATCTCTTTACCAATTGTGGTATAACTTCTGCTGGATAAGTACAATCTGCATCCATTGTTACAATGATTTCGTTAGAAGCTATATCAAAACCAGTTCTATATGCTCGACCATATCCCTTTCTGTCTTCCAAATGGACTCTAATACCTTTTTCTAAGCCTATCTCTCTAGTTCTATCAGTTGAATTACCATCAACTATCATTATTTCTAAATCTTTACACCAACCCCTTGGGATTGCGTCAACTGTTGGACCCAGTGCCTCTTCTTCATTGCGGGTAGGAAGAATAACAGTTACTGTTACTGGAAGAACTTCGCTCATATCCTGCCCACAAGAGTAACCCCCTTGAAGGCATTGGAGAGATAATATGCTAGATATGCAATTTTGGATAGGTGATATTGAAACGCTAAACAATTGTGGAAGGGTTGATGCACATAGCGATGATATCTGGTGAATACCCTCCCAGATGGGGCGGTATTGGCTCTGTGGTATTCCATCTCGCTGGACATTTAGCATCATTAGGACATCAAATTACAATTATTACAAGAACACATAGCGGTATTGCACCCGCTCAGCAAGGAGTTGCAATAATTGAAGTGCCTTGGTTAAAGTTACCAATGGCATTTACTCGTTCTTATGGAAAGCATGCATTGAAAGCATTAACTCGTTTGAACAAAATTGAAAAGGTCGATATTGTACACACATTGCTGCCACTTGTTTCTTGGACAAGAAAGGAATATAGGTTTGTTAAAGATAATATTGCACCAGTCGTTTCTGCATTAAATGGTTCATGGTTCGGTGAAAAAGAAGGAATGAAACTTGCTGCAAAGCATCGCGAGGCGGCGACTTGGAAGAATCCAAACGACTTGGCAATACTGATAACTGGTTCTTGGTATGCCAGATATGAAAAAGCAGGAATTGTTGAATCATCTGTATCTGTTGCAATAAGTAATTCGACTAAACAAGAATTCAAACGCTGGTATAGTCCTCAAGATAATTGGCGTTGTGAAACAATTCTTTACGGTGTTGACCACCTTGTGTTTAGGCCATTGAACCATGATGATGAAGATGAACAATTAGCCCATGAAAAATTACGTCAAGAATACGATGCAGCCGACGAAGATTCTCTGTCCGGAAGACCGAGTAAGAACACTCCACTATTATTGGCAGTAGGTCGCCTAGTTGCCCGAAAAGGGCACCTTACATTATTGCGTTCAATGCCAGAAATACTTGCAAAGCATCCAGGTGCGAGGCTGTGTATTATTGGAAGAGGGCATATGAGGAAAACACTGCTTAAGCAAGCGAAAAAACTAGGTGTTGGTCATGCTGTTTTCATCAAAGGTGGAATGTCATTTGAAAATCTTGCACAACATTTCAGAAGTGCTGATTTAGTTGTTTATCCAAGTTATTATGAAGGTCAGGGATTGATTCCTCTTGAATCATTAGCCAGTGGAACACCTGTTGTAACCGTTAACCAAGCACCATTAACTGAGATGATTGATGAGACTGTAGGAAGTTTATTTGAATGTGGTAATCCAAGTGATTTGGCAATGGCTGTTAATGCTGCCTTAGATGACCCTGAAGGCCGAGTT
>ERZ890510.554-NODE-554-length-29221-cov-21.252109_pt1 | contig 29221 bp, 26 predicted proteins | sample MGYA00521265_ERZ890510 | MGnify/ENA primary metagenome ERZ890510 (study PRJEB32303, sample SAMEA104408624) | aquatic metagenome | biome: Brackish water; feature: Chemocline; material: water | place: Baltic Sea | collected 2014-10-26T21:54:00 | depth 110 m ... | reverse complement strand
AGACTGAGCTACGCTCCTGCGCGGATCAAACAACAGCCAAATAAATAGACCGCCGCTTATCACCAGCATCCAATCATACCTTGACGATTGCGAGCCTGAAAGCCGACGGCCTATGTATTTTTATTTTGTTTTATTCGGTTTTTGAGCCGAGTCGAACTGGAGCAATTGCCTAGAGGGCTGCTTCGTCCTTCTCACCTGTACGAACACGAATTACTTCGGACACTGGTGATATGAATATCTTCCCATCGCCAATTTGTCCTTCGTCACCACTTCGGGAAGCGTTCACGATGGCTTCGACGACTGCGTCTTGTAAGTCTGCCTTTATAACGGTTGTGATAATCGTCTTTGGCAACGCTGCACGAGTTGTAGTAGCTGCACCACGTCCGGTGAATACTTCAACACCTTGCTGTGTTCCTTTACCCGACACGTTCGATATGTGGTAGCCACCAACACCCACGCTGAGCAAAGCTTCGACCACGAGGTTTACTCGTTCGGGTCGAACTACCGCTTCAATTTTGATCATGATCAATTTTCTCCAATTGCGTGACCGATCCCATTCGTCAGTCACGCAGGTTGTATGAATACTTAGTCAGCTCCGTCACCGACGTATGCCCGCTCACCGTGGAGCGATACGTCGAGTCCGGCATCTTCATCCGCTTCATCAGCCCGGAGACCCAGACCAGGTATTACATCGAGAATTTTCAAGATGATGAAAGTAACGGTGAACGAGTAGGCGATGGTTGCTAGCGTGGCGACTACGTTGTAGCCAAGAACGTCAGCATTACCGTCGATAAGCCCGATTCCACCGACTGCGAAGATACCGGTGGCGATTGCGCCCCAGATACCACCGATGCCGTGAACGGCCATTACTTCAAGCGCATCGTCGAATCCGAATTTGTGTCGGATACGAACTGCGTAGAACGTAAGAACACCAGCACCGAGTCCGATTGCGATTGCACCCATAGGGCCAACGAAACCAGATGCCGGAGTAATTGCGACCAGACCGGCGACTGCACCAGTTGCAGCACCAACACCACTCATTTTACCGGTGTGGATGTGGCCTAAAATGACCCAAACAACCAGAGCTACGGCAGCAGCCGTGTTAGTTACGAGGAACGCACTGATGGCGAGTCCGTCAGCAGCAAGACCAGAACCGGCGTTGAAACCGAACCAGCCAAACCAGAGGATTCCTGCACCAAGAATTACGAATGGAACGTTGTGTGGCTCAACTCCGCGATCTACCCCGCGTCGTTTGCCAACTAGGTACGCTGCTACAACGGCTGCGATACCCGCATTGATGTGAACGACAGTACCACCGGCAAAGTCGAGCGCACCCATTTGGAACAACCATCCGTCACCAGCCCACACCCAGTGAGCTATCGGAGCGTACACAAATGTGATCCACGCTACGAGGAATACAAGGTAGGTTGTGAACTTGAAGCGTTCTGCAATAGCTCCAGTAATTAGAGCGGGTGTGATGATGGCGAACATCATCTGGAAGATGGCAAATAACATTGCGCCGTCTTCAGGGTCGCTCGAAACGTCTTTGAATCCGACGAAATCGAAGTTACCTATTAACGGGCCGCCTTCTCCGAAAGCGAGGCTGTAACCCCACAGAACCCAAACTACGCTGACCACACCCATTGATACGAAGCTGTACATGATTGTGCTGACTACGTTCTTACCGCGGACTAGTCCGCCATAGAAGAACGCCAGGCCAGGAGTCATAAACAGTACGAGGGCAGATGCCATTAGCATCCACGCTACTGATCCAGAATCCATTACATTTCTCTCCCAAATAGAGCTGTTAAGCAAAACTCAATTTGAAATCTATCGCCTAGGTGTTTCCGATATATTTCGCGGGTGTGACGCCTCGGTTACACACCACTAAACTGCTCCTAGTTCAATACGGTTGCGACTGGTGTACTCAGAAGTAATGCGAAAAGATGTTGCTAAATGATTATTGATTCACATTGCCACGCGTGGTCGCACTGGCCATATCTACCTCCTGTACCCGATCCCGAAAATCACGGATCGGTCGAACAGCTAATTCATCAAATGGACACGAACGGGGTCGACCGGGCAACGATCGTTTGCGCCCAGATATTTCAGAATTTCGACAATAACGATTACGTAGCCGACGCGCTAAGCAGGTACCCGGACCGACTCGAACAGTTCGCTGATGTCGACTCAATGTGGTCGGATACTTATCACACACCCGGTGCCGCAAAACGGCTGGAGCAGGCTGCCAACCGCTGGCCAATGAAGGCGTTTACCCACTACGTGGCGGGCGAAGATGATGGAAGCTGGTTTAACTCGACAGAGGGAATCGATTTTCTCGGTACAGCAGAGCAACTCAGTCTAATCGCCAGTATTTCGATGGCCCCACGGCACCAGAACGAACTTCGCAAGGCAATCGAACGTCACCCAAATCTCAACTTCCTGTTCCACCACATGTCGGGTCTACGAGCGCATGGAGATGATGCAAGAGCCAACGTAGATAACGTGATTGAAACGAGCAAGTTCCCGAATGCATTCCTTAAGCTCTCAGGTTTTCACTACTTGACCGATACGACGTGGAACTTCCCTTATAAGGACACGCGCTGGGTCTACGAAGAGTGTTACGAGGCATTCGGGACGAACATGGTGTGGGGTTCTGACTTCCCAGTCGTTAAAAAGTCGATGACCCACCTTCAAGCGCTTGAGGCGTTCCGTACCCACTGCGATTTTGTCAGCGAGCCAGATAAACAGGCCATTTTGGGTGGAACACTCGAACGACTTCTCGCCGGTGCTCGCAGCGTAAACAAGTAGCCCGCAAAGGCGATATAACTGTGATTTAGTAATAGATAACTGCGATTTACTCTACACGGTTCATGTATTTCGACCCTTTTTGAAGACTGATGACCAGCCTTATGACGACTCTGAGCAAGACCCAGCGACTCAGATAGCCGCCTAGCCCTTCTGTCGTGCCCTGTAGCGACCGCCTGCGGCTAGCCCGACTATAACAAGCACCCATGCGCCCGACGTTCCGTCTACCGACCCTTCAGAAGGTGATGAACAGAATCCACCGGATGCTTGTTCTTCGCTAGTGGCAACAGATTCGACGATCTGGCCATCATCTGATTCAGCCGGCTTCGATGCCTCGTCGTTGAGATCAGGATCAACTGTAGTTTCGATAAACACCGTAGGCTCAACTTCATCGTTAGCTTCGGAATCTGAATTATCGTCAGGACCACTTGAACTAGGCGGTGAGGTCAGCAGCTTGTAAGTTGGAGTTGGTTCAGGGTCCGGCGTCGGTGTGGGACCCGGAGTTGGCTCAATATAAGGTTCTGCGCCAATCGACTCACGCCAGAGATTTTCGAGCCCATCGATTCCAAATCCATACACGGCGTCGAGTGCCGCATCGATTCCCAGTCCAGTTCCGAGTGTGGCCAATAATTCTGCCATTTTCTCTTCACCATACTCGTCGATCATGTACTTCACGGCACTTCGACCCTGACCATACGCAACCAATGTCAAATTGGGGTCGCCGGGGAACGATCGTAGACCCTTGAGCGGAATTAACCGATCGGTGCCTTCGGCCCATTCGAGGAACCGTTCATACGACACCGTTTGATCGAGGTTCCCGAATTCGGCTAGGCCCTCGTTGAGCCACAATGGCACCGCACCACTTGAACGGGCTGCACGTGCAACTAAGATGTGGGTCATCTCGTGAGTTGCGGTTCCAACATCAGATCGACCTGCCAGCACGATCACAACACTCTCAGCATCGAACGCTTGTCCTTCAGTAATCAGTTCGCGACTACTAGCGAGACTTCTAGAAACAACCGCTCCGATCATCTCGGAGTTATTGTTGTACAGCGTCATAACAATAGGCGTTTCGGCATCAGCACCGGTCACGGGTCCCATGATTCCTAAAGATTCGATCGCAGCTTCTGCCAATCGCTCTGCTCGGGTGCGCACTGGACCGTGATAGAGAATAGTGACGGCTCCGATAGTCACTTCGTCCCACTCGAATCGGGCATCATCAAACCGAAAAAAGTCGGATTCGGTGAGCATCGTCTCGCCGGTTTCGTCGGTTATCTCAAACCAGTACTTGATCATCGTTCCGGGCGGAATATAGCGATCTCGACTGTTTGTACGGTGAAATAGTTCGCCATTTACCAATGGACGAGAAGTTTGATCTAATTCCAGATAGGCGTACTGAGTCGACCCTCTATCGCCTATCTCAAAAGTAACTCGAATGTCATCGATACGTAGTTCCGACTCGGCGGCGAGTTTGAACGTCATCCCTTCTGGAAACTGTGATTCAACACTTGAAGAAATCACGGTAATCGGAGGAGTGTCTTGAGCGAATGCGTATTCACCAGTTCCAATAAAGCTTAAAACAGCCGCCAGCAATACAGCGACCATAAGAATCGACGATCGCTTGGTGCGTGATTTTGGAAAAGTGACGTTCAAGTTGAGTTGCATTCCCTGATTTCGAGAGCTTGAGTCGCGACTGATTACCGTACTGAAGTTATGTGTACCAACCGTTTTACGCCAAAACACAGTGTTAGGGATGCAAATTACTGCTTATTCGGAGTCGATTGCTCGCCATGCGTCGAAGAATCGCCAAGCTGCACTGAGAGGCGTTCCCACTCCAAGAATCCAAAGAACAGCCAACGGATATCCAAGAACGAGACCCGCAACGGTGATAACGATTCGTTCGGGACGAGTAAGGAAGCCAGCCGTTCCTTTAGCTCCGAGTCCTTCTGCCCGTGCACGTACATAGCTCACCATCAGCGACCCGCCGACGGCTACGAATGCGAGAAAAACTGCGGTTTGGCTCTCGTCTTTTCCAGATGTGTAGTACATGCCGAGTCCAACCAGCAGGGCGATTTCCGACACTCTGTCGAACACAGAGTCGGTCAATGCCCCTCGCTTGCTCACTCTGCCAGTTGCGCGGGCAATTCCGCCATCAAGTAAATCGAAGGTTGCGCCGACCAGAACGAGGATTCCACCAATGAGGAAGTCACCCTGACTCGTGAAGTACGCGGCGACAAGAGCAATGATCAGTCCGATCGCCGTCGCGACGTCGGGCGATACCTTGAGTGCTACGAGAATCGAAACAGCTGGACGCTCGAACCAGTTAGTCACCGCACCGCGAAGACCGTATCGAAGAGATTGAAGATCGGGCAAAATATTTAACAGCCCTGATATTTCGCTGGTGGCACGTGTCGTTTTTCCATTACTTCATCGTAATAGTCGAGCACTGAATCTGCGACCTCTGTCCATCGATATTGATGAACCGTTGCCCTGCCATCTATCGCAAGCTGAGCACGTAATCCTGGATTTTTTATAAGCCGTTCGATGGCCCCTGCAAGAGCAGCTTCGTCCTTTGGTGGAACCATCAGTCCTTCTCGACCATCGGTCATCACCGAGGCGAATCCCGGTATGTCTGATGCGACTATCGGAGTCGAAGCCGACATCGCTTCGATGATGATGAATCCGAAACTCTCTTTACCCGTATTGGGCGCTAAGAATATGTCTGCGTTCTGGTAGTAGCCAGGAAGTTCTTCGTCAGTGACTGGCCCAGTGAATATAACGTCGTCGAGAGATCGCTCCCCCATGATTCGGTACGACTCACGATCGGGAACGCCTGCCCCCACTACTACGAGTCGAAGCTTTGGGTACTGCCACTTCAGCAACGCATAAGCACCGAGTGCGTATCGAAGCCCTTTGCGGGGTTCATTGACTCTTCCCACAAATACGAGATTAATCGCGTCATCGCGGAGTATCGATGGTCTTGGAGCCGGCTTGGAAAATCTTTCAACATCAAGCCCATTGGGAATGACGCGATAATCGCCTTCAAAATATCGATTGGCAAACTGCTTCGCAGGTTCTGAGACTGCGATTCGACCGTTTAGGCGAATTGCTCCTCGGTTCAATACCTTCTTCCAGAACATGTACCCGCGTCCACGGCCTTCGTTGAAGGCGTGGAATGTACCGATAGTCGTTGAGGGCGAAAAGCGCGATGCGGTGAGGGCAAACATCGGCATAAGAGGTTCGTGAATGTGCACGATGTCGAATTTTTCGTTTTCGAGCATCGTTTTCAGGCGCCACTCATGCCACACGGAAAATGAAATTCGAGCTACTGAGCCAGCTGCCGGAACAGCAACAGATCTGCCAAACGTTCTTAGATCAACATCGCCGACGTCTACAGCGGGTTCATCACGAGTACAGGGGGCGAGGATCGAAACTTCATGCCCTCGATCTTGGAGTTCACGGCTGAGGGAAGTCATGTGGCGTTGGACTCCACCGGAATGGGCAAAGTCGTAAGGCGAAACTTGAGCAATTCGCAATCAGTACCCCCTTACTACTTCGGCTCTAAACTACTCCGACTCTACGGCCGGAGAGATTGTTGCCAAAACTAAACGTGCCGCTGGACCAATACGAGGCAATCATATTGGTTTTCCAGCGGCACGATGTAGTTCTAAAGGATCGTTCTAGAACGAAAGCCTATTCAGCAGAGTCCAACACTTCTGGGTCGTTGCCTTCTGCAAAGTCCAGAACTGCAACACGTGCATCATCGTCACGCATCTGCACTGGGGGCGACTTCATGAAGTAAGCAGAAGCAGGCTCGATAGCTCCGCTAATTCCCTTGTCCATGGCGATCTTGGCAGATCGAATTGCGTCGATTGCGACACCAGCAGAGTTCGGGCTGTCTTCAACTTCAAGCTTCAACTCAATGTTGAGTGGCTGGTCACCCCATGAAGTACCTTCGAGTCGAATATATGCCCACTTGCGGTCTTCCAACCAAGGGACATGGTCCGATGGGCCGATGTGCACGTCGTCAGTAGGAAGCTCCTTTTCGAGCTGCGACTGAACGGCATTTGTCTTAGAAATCTTCTTCGATGTCAGGCGTGATCGCTCAAGCATGTTGTAAAAGTCAGTATTTCCACCGAAGTTCAACTGGTAGGTCCTGTCTAGTCGTACACCACGGTCTTCGAACAATCGGGCAAGTACTCGGTGAACGATAGTTGCACCGACCTGAGACTTGATGTCGTCACCAACAATGGGGATACCGCGGTCCTGGAATCGCTTCTGCCAGTAAGCTTCTCGTGCGATAAATACTGGAATGCAGTTCACGAACGCAACGCGTGCGGCAAGTGCCTGCTCGACGTACCACTTGGTTGCCTGCTCAGAGCCAACTGGGAGGTAGTTGATCATTACGTCAACTTCACGGTCTCGGAGAATCCCAACAACGTCAGCGGTTTCGCCGCCTGGGGTGTTTGGATCGTGGTTTACCTCAACAAGGTCTTTAAGAAACTCACCGATGCCGTCGTGGGTCATGCCACGGTCGACCTTGACGCCCATGTTTGGAACGTCGAAGAATTGAGTTGCGTTGTTGTTCTTGGAAACGAGGGCTTCGGAGAGGTCCTTACCGACTTTTTCCTTATCGACGTCGAACGCCGCAACGATGTTTACATCGCTCAGGGCGTATCCACCAAGAACGTTGTGCATAAGACCAGGAATTCGATCCGAGTTTTCGTCGATTTCGCTGTACTTGTATAGTCCTTGAACTAGCGAAGATGCACAGTTGCCTGCGCCGATGATCGCTACGTTGATTTTGCCCAAAATTGAGCCTCCAGAAGAATATTTTTACTTTGAACAGTTGAGACGTCCGTGTGCCCGTTCGATCCAATGGCTTACAGCGCTCGCGTGTTCTGTTAACGCCGGTAAGAGTAGAACTACCAAGACGGCGTTATTAGGAACTATTTCGCCAAGAGCACGTGATTAGTTCCCAATAGTTCCGGAACTACGCGTCATACTGCCATGCGATTAGGTAAAATCATCTTTATGAAACTCCGAATTGCGTTACTGACAATATTGGTTGGACTAATCGCCGCGTGTGGCACTACTGAAAGCGACGAAAATCCAATCTACGAGGAACTGCGAGAGCAGATCCGCAGAGCCAATGCCATCGAGGACATAGTTGACGCGTCAGTCGATGCCGCAATACAGGTCGCTCAGCTCGGATGTGAAGGCATTGAAATACGTATGGTTGGGCGACCGGAGAGAGTATTCGTACTCACAGGAGCTTCAGTTATCGGCTACCAATTCGTCAATTCAGGGACGCGACTTCACGGCACATTAGGACCAGGGGGAGGGGGTTCTGGAGCAGAATCAATGATTTTTGTTGCCGTAGAAGGTCGCACGGAATCGATCGTAAACGGGGTTACGGGAGACAGCAGAACTTTCATATTTGCGGAGACGCTTGTGGATCCCGGCTACACCTCTTGCCAGATCGAGTCCGCTCCGTTCATTACGTCTCGTTCAGATCTCATGTACGGCTCGATTGAATTCGAGGAATATGCCTTTGATTAGCCCTAAACGTCGACGTGCATTGCCTCGGCTATGTCGGCTAGGGAGTGGGTGCGAACGTGAGGATTCTCACCCGACCATATGTAGTCGAAGTGCTGCCGAAGAATCGAAGCGTACGAGCTATGCGTTTGGAACTGGAACATCGGAACGAGTCCGTCGATCGAGCTTCCAACTACAGCGGTGTTCGGTTTGCCGAACTGGTACGTCTCAACAAACGTAGATTCGCCTGTCATGACGAGGTAAACCGACGGCCAATGATCGACGAATCGTACGTCGATTCCGAAGTGCGCACGTGATGCCGCATCCTTCTTCATTGCAGCTATTACGTTCAAACTTCTCCAGCTGTCGTTGTAGAGCGGGCCAGCCTTGAAACGACTTTCATCGACAAACTGTGCGCCGTCCTCTGCGACAGCTCTGGCTCTCGCAAACTCGCTGACAGGGTTCACGAGAATCGCTCGAATTTGTACTGCACGATCTTCAGCTGCCATTTGTTTGATAATCGCTGTGTGCCCTCGATCCCCGAAGAACTCTCGAAGTCCGATGCCTTGAAGAAGTACCTCGCCATCGGCATTGGCTAGAGCTGAAGCGATAGTCGACGATGTTTCAGTATCTGTCGCTCTCGGTCCCAGAATTCCGGTCACGCCCTGATCGACTGCGCCCGAAAGAATGTTTGTGAATCGAGCTAGATGCGCCGCATCATTCCCCGTTGAACTCGGCTGTGAAGCACTAGCCGTTCGAGCCGGTGTGGTCGCCGAAGTGTGTGTTGCGTATAAACGCGGTGAACTGCCTACCGGAGTGGGCTGCTTTGGCTCGACAAGTGCCAGCACCGACTCCTCGGTGATGATCCACGATTTGCCGATTCGATTCGCTGGGATAAGCCCGGCCTTCAACCACTTGTAAACGGTCTTCTCGCTTACGTTCAAACGCACTGCTACGTCTCTAACGCTCAGACTCATAATTGTTCCCACATGTTCCAGTCGAATCCTAAATATTCCTAATATTTCTCAAATAATACTAGATTGTTCCTAATACTCAACCCCTTAAGATAAATCTTGGAACTACGCGTGCATAAAAAAAGCCGTCGGCACTTTAGTGCCGACGGCTTTCAAATTAGCTATTTGGTTACAAACTAGTACCCGACAGCAGCGCCGTCCTTACGAGGCTCAGAGCCAGCGGTTAGAACTCCGGATTCAGGATCGCGAGAAATCACTTGACCGCCACCGAAGTTGGCTCGGTCGTAACCTGAAACAACGTTCACTGTGTGTCCACGCTTCTCAAGCTCCTTGACCACATCGGGTGAAAGGTCTTCTTCGACCATCACATCCTGGTTGCCTTCCACTTCGACCTTGAATCGAGGAGCATCCAGTGCTTCCTGCGAGTCCATGTCGTAATCGATCATGTTCGATGCGACCTGCAGGTGACCCTGAGGCTGCATGAATCCGCCCATGACACCGAAGCTCAGCCACATTTCGTCGTCCTTAGTCGCCATCGCAGGGATGATCGTCTGGAACGGACGCTTGTTGCCTTCAAGGTAGTTTGGGTGGTTCGGATCGAACGAGAACAAAGAACCACGGTTCTGTAGCGCCATTCCGGTTCCCGGAACCACTAGGCCGGTGCCAAATCCGTTGAACAAGCTGTTGATGAACGAAACTGCAGTTCCTTCGCCATCGACCGCTGTCAGATAAACAGTGTCTGCATTGCCCATCGGGTCGCCATAAGAAACATTCGGATCGGCCTTAACACCAGAAATGCCAGCTCGACGACGGTTGGCGTAATCCTTACTGAGCAACGGCTCGATAGGAACCTCGGCAACTCGTGGGTCGGCTACGTACTGGAACGCATCGGCGTATCCGTGCCGCATCGATTCGATCAGGTAGTGATATCGATCTGCCGATTGTGCGCCCATCGATCCGATGTCGTAGCCTTCGGCAAGGTTCAAAGCGATGAGTGCTGCGATGCCCTGACCGTTTGGTGGGCATTCCCAAATATCTACACCACGGTAGTTCGTACTAATCGCCTCGTCCCAATCGGAGTGATGATTTGCGAGGTCCTGTTCGGTAAGCCATCCACCTTCAGACTGAACAAATTCAGCGGTCTTCTTTGCGATCTCACCCTTGTAGAACGCTTCGCTTCCGCCTTCGGCAATCATCTGAAGAGTTCGTCCGAGTTCAGGAAGCGTTACGACTTCGCCGTATTTAGGCGCACCATTTGCGGCGGATCCAGGAAGCAATTCCTTACCTGACGGTCGGTGGTTCAACTTCGCGATAGTTTCGGCACCGCCCCAACTATGAGCGATAACTTCCGACACTGCGTAACCGTTTAGAGCGTAGTCGATTGCTGGCTGAAGGACTTCTTTAAGAGTCATTCGACCGTACTGGTTGAGAGCCGTCTCCCAGCCATGAACAGTTCCCGGAACGCTGACTGCAAACTGGCTTCCAGCACCGTTGTTCGGGATCGACTCGTATCCAGCCTTGCGAACATCGGCAACATTGGCTGCTGCTGCTTGTCGGCCTGAACCGTTGAGTGAAACAACCTTACGTTCGTTCTTATCCCAGATTAGCGCGAACATGTCGCCGCCAATACCCGTCGACATAGGCTCAACAACGTTGAGCACGGCAGCTGTTGCGACAGCCGCGTCGATGGCGTTTCCGCCGTCTCTTAGCATCTGTAATCCGGCCTGAGCCGCAAGCGGCTGGCTGGTTGCCACAGAGCCGTTTCGGGCGACAACTGCGGATCTACGGGACTTGAAATAACTCATCTACGATGCTCCAAAACACAAAATTACTCACGAATTGTCTGTGAGTTCCGCCATAGTAGCACCACAGAAATACACTTACTGCCAAATTTGACGACTGACACTCGACTCGCCTGTCGAAGGAAACTTATCAATGTCCGAATCTCGCCCACAAGTGGGAATTGTCTGCAACAAAGAAGTCCGCAATCGATACGTCGCCTCCATCGATCTCGAACGGCTTGAGCAATTTGCGGATTTCCAGTGGTATGAGTGCGACGAAGACACCAGCTGGGACGACGCACCCGCAACTTCAGACTCAACTAAATCAGAAGTTATGGAGTTCGTTTCTAAGCTAGATGCGGTTGTCGTGTGTCACGGATCGCCACGAATCGACCAATCGATTATTTCGGTTTCTCCACGACTCAAACTGATCGGCGAGCTGGAAGGCGATCGCTTCGCACAACGAATCGATGTTGAAGCGGCACTGGCGAGCGGGGTGCGGGCAGTCGATACCACCCACGGATCGTCATATCCAGTTTCAGAGTGGGCACTCGGGATGATGCTCATCGGACTACGAAACGCTGGCGCACATTTTCGGCGCCTTATCGCGGACGAACAATGGGGCACGCCAGAACAACGCGACTCGACAACCGAGTTTGCTCAAAATGAAGAGCTGACCGGGAAGACTGTCGGATTGATCGGAGCGGGCTACATCGCTCGACGACTCATCGAATTGTTGAAGCCGTTCGATGTGAAACTCCTAGTTCATGACCCGTACGTCCAGCCGGAGTTGGCGAGCTCACTTGGATTTACGCTGACATCGCTTGATGCAGTTCTTTCGAAGACTGATGTCATAGTTTGCCTCGCACCTTTGACCCCGAGTACGCGGGGGATGCTCGGACCCAACGAGATCAATAGCATGAAGCCTGGCTCAGTGTTCGTGAATGTTTCTCGGGGCCCAATAGTCGATTCTGATGCACTTATCGAACGCTTGGAAATCGGAGATATCACGGCCTGCCTTGACGTGTTCGACCCGGAGCCAGTGCCAGTCGGTTCACGAATTCGACAACTACCTAACGTGTTCCTTTCGCCTCATATCGCTGGGACTACTGAGCGATCTCGAACAAGATTTTTCGAAGAAATGGTGAGCGAACTCGAACGACACTTTTCAGGACACGAAACGCTTCACAACCTGACTCCGAGAGTGCTTTCTAACCGGCGAGGCGAATAGCCTTTTCCCCGTTCGTTAAGCCGTGTACACCTACACGGTAATGGCTACACGTAAACGGTGATGCGTGATGGGCGCCACAGTCGATACCGTGTAAAGACATTAGTAAGCTCAGTTCGTATCAAGAAGGAAGACGTTTCCGTGTAGGCGGCAGCCGCGATTCACTGAAACGAAATTTGCCTGCAGTACCCGACGCGCCAGATTCAACTCACGAGAGATAGAAAACCCACCACTGGTGGTCAGCGAGCTCGGGGGTTGAGCACGTCGTTTAGCGCATCTCCAACGATGTTCCAGCAGAAGATCAGCAGCCACACGACGATGATCGGTGCGAGCAATTGCTCAGGGTGATCTCGCAGAACTGAAACGCTCGCTCCGCCGCGAGCAGTGACCTCGCCGATCATGACACCAAGACTAGGTCGAGGCGGTTGTACGCCAAGTCCGAAGAAGCTCAACACAACCTCTGACAATGCGACCCCACCGATTCCGAAACTTACCGTAACAATTATCGGACTTACCACGTTAGGCAGGATGTGCCTGAACAAAATACGCGGAGTCGAAGTTCCCATAGCGCGGGCAGCCTGAACGTATTCAGCGTTGCGCAGCACAAGAACTTGACCACGCACCAGCCGCATCATTCCGAACCAACTGAGCGGCAGCAATGCGATACCGATGACGACATAGTCGACGATGCCGGAGCTGACGAGCCCGTTGATACCGGTTGAATCTTCGATATTGCGCGCAAATTCGAGGATCCGCGGTCTCAGTGTCGCGGCGAGCAAGATAATTAACAAGATATCCGGGAACGCCGATACCACCTCGCCAACTCGCATAATCACAGCGTCGATCCAACCGCGGAAATAGCCAGCGACCAGCCCAACCGACACGCCCAGGAACAGGCTTCCCGTTACGAAACTAACAACCGTGATGATGACGGTCGTTTGTATGCCCCAGACAACTCGTGTGTACAGGTCACGTCCTGCACGATCGGTACCAAGCCAGTTTTCCGTGCTCGGCCCCTCCTGCGTTCGTCTCAGGTTGGTTTCCTGATAGTCGTGAGTCTGGATGACCGGAGCAAAAATACCCAACAAATAGATGAACGTAATTATGATCAGACTTACGAGCGCCAGTCGACGCTTGCGGAATCGAGACCAGACGTTACGCCAATGACCGCGCGCCGGTGGAAGATCGTCAATCATGTGATCGGTTTGTGTTGCTGATGCCATATGACTACTGCAGCCTAATCCGTGGATCGACGATCGTGTAAGCGATGTCGATTGCAAGGTTTGCGAGCACCAACATTCCCGAACTGAGCAGGACTAAAGCTGTGAGCACAGGGAAGTCGCGCTGGAATATAGCGTCGAGCGACAACCGACCTGCACCGGGGATTCCGTATATGAGTTCAACGATCAACGATCCGCCGAACATTCCCGCCAGAGTGAATCCCATGATCGTAAGAATCGGCAACAGTGCGTTTCGAGCGATGTGTCGATAGTTGACCACGAAGTTCGACATGCCCTTCGCGTGCGCCGTGCGGACATATTCTTGTCCAACAACTTCAAGGGTGCTCGCTCGCATGTGTCGAACAAAAATCGCCGCTCCCGGAATTCCTATGGTGACCGCCGGAAGGATTATTTGAAGAGAGAAGAATCCGTCCCATCCTGCGGCCGGGACCCAATGAAGTTTCACCGCGAAGAATAGGATCAGAAATGGAGCAGTAAAGAATATCGGCATGGCGTAAAGGATCAGCATCGTAATTACGATGGCGGGATCACGCCCAGTCCCTTGTTTTTTCGCCGCATAGAAGCCGAGGGGCAGCCCAATGCTGACAGCGACGATCAAAGCAGCAATATTCAATTGAACCGAAACCCACAATTTAGGGAGGAGGATTTCGAGGACCGGACGACCTTGATAGTGATAGCTGTCACCAAAATCGCCTTTGAGAATACCGTTGACGTATTTTCCGTATTGGAAAAGAAGCGGTTTATCCAGTCCGAGTCGAGCCCGCTCCACTATGATGCGCTCCTCCGTGGCTCTCGGCCCTAGTCGAAGCTCCGCAGGATCTCCAGGCGCACAAGTCCCCATGAAAAACACAAAGAACGCCGCTAGAGCCAGCAGAACGGGAGTCCACAGCAAACGTCGGACGATGTATGCCAGCATGTGCGGTTACAGTCCTTCGTTGTTACGAGCGGTAGATGGTTCGATAAAAATATCGATCGGTCGACGATAAATAATTGCCCCGGCACTCGGCTGGTAAGCCAAGTCACGACATATTACCTATGTCATGTTTTACCGGGGCAATCTTGTTTCTAACTGAGTGTCAGCCCTACTTATCGAGCCAAACGTCCTTGAACTTCGCAATCGTTAGCGACGAGAACTGGTAGTCCTGAACCCAAGGCTTCACAAGCGCCTTCGAGTCGACTCCCCACCAAAGTGGGAGCCATGCAGCCTCAGAAACGACGAGCTGTTCAGCGTCGTTGTATAACTCGACTCGCTTGGTAGCGTCCTGCTCAGTCTGTGCCGCCACAACGTATGCGTCGACTTGCGAGTTTGCGTAGCCACCATAGTTGATTGCGCTATTCGATCGGAAAAGCACATCAATGAACGTTTGCGGGTCTGGGTAGTCAGCCTGCCAAGACAAGCCGCTCCATGCCTGCAAACGGCCTCGGTGTAGGTCCTGAATGTACGTTGCCCACTCAACCTGCTGAATCTCAATCTCTATGCCGAGGTTCTGTCGCCACATGTCAGCAACAACTTCGGTTGTTAGACCAGGTGATCCACCGGTTCCGGGAACCGTAAGTATGATTCGAGGTCGGGTGTCAGGGTCGGCGTATGCCGACTGATTCAGCAGATCCTGAGCGAGTTCAGGGTCGAATTCAAGTCCTTTGATTTCAGCAGAGAATCCGGGGAATCCTGGAGGAATAATTCCGTATGCAGGTTTCACAAGATTCGAGAAAACTTGATCGGCGATCAACTGCTTGTCGACGGCGTGGTTAAGCGCCTGACGGAAATTAGCATCGTCGAACGGAGGTTCATCGATGTTGAAGCCAACATATGAAACTGCAAAGTTCGGTGGAACTTCGACGAGGTCTTTATTCAAATCTTCGGTAGGATCCTGCACACGTTCGAGGTCGGCAAGACCAACGCCAGTAACGTCGATTTCATCGTTCTCGTACATTGCCATCGCTACACCACCGGCGAGATTGAATACAACCTCATCGAGGTAAGCCGCTCGATCCCAGAAGTTATCGTTTCGGGCGAGGCGAATACGTTGACCGATTCGGTACTCCTTGAGAGTGAACGGACCTGTACTAACCGGTTCGTCAACCCAGTTTCGCCCCAGTGATTCGACATTGTTCTTGTTCAGTACGAACGCCGTTGGGTACGTGAGTTTGGCGATGAAGTATGCCTTTGGAGCGTCGATAGTGATCCTGAGCGTTCGCTCGTCGACCACTTCAATTCCTTCGGCGGTAGTTGCTTTGCCATCCACGATGTCTTGGATACCAACGATGTCACCCAAGAACTCTTCAGCGACTGTGGACGCTGTGTCAGGGTGAGCAGCCCGCTCGAACGACCATTTGAAGTCCTGAGCGGTAACTGGGTCACCATTCGAGAAAACTAGGCCATTTCGGAGCTTGAACTCGTATACCTTTCCGTCTTCCAGCACCGACCACGACTCAGCGAGGTCAGGCTCGAACGGATTCGACGGGTTCACACCCAATCTAACGAGTCCTGAGTAAATTTCGATCACAATTCCGTACGATGTTCCGTCTGTTACCAGATGCGGATCCAACGTTGGGGGATCGCTCCAGAGGGTGTTGAACACACCGCCCTGTTTAGGATCGTCGCCACCCGCTACATCCTCTGTGTCAGAGGTGTCTTGCAAATCTGGCGCAATTGCCGGTTGAGTTGCACGCGCCGCTGGCGGTGTCGATGTTGGTAGTACGTTCGAATCTGCTGGAGAGTCTGAACCACCACTGCAAGCAATTGCAGCTATCAGGACAAGGCCGAGAGCCATGCCAAAAATCGTTCTTCGCATCAATTTATATCCTGAACTCAACTTAGTTTCTCTGTTCGACGAGATCGTTTGATAATCGTAGTGAGGTATTAGCCGTTAAGTGGTAGTTACGGAATTTGTGCACTGTTGGTTTCTGGTGTGAAGCATCAGATGCATATCTTTTCCGTTCGGTTTATTTATACGTCGAAGTCATCATATGTTCATGATTCAGACTCCGCTGAAGCTGACGCTGATTCCACCTGGGAGCTCAAATACGATTTCAACAGGTCGTCGAGATCGCCATCGAGCACCGATTGGGCATCGCCAGTTTGAAAATCCGTTCGATGGTCTTTGACCATCTGATACGGGTGTTGGACGTAGCTGCGAACCTGTCTGCCAAACTCGGCAGAAACATGTTCACCTTTGAGCTTGGCTCGTTCTTCAGCTTTTGCTTTCGTGTCCAAGTCTACGAGTCGTGAAAGCAAAATTCGCATTGCGATTTCACGGTTTTGAGCTTGAGATCGTTCGTTCTGGACCGCGACGACGAGTTTTGTCGGCAGGTGGGTGAGCCTTATCGCAGTTGAGTTCTTCTGGACGTTCTGACCGCCATTGCCGCTTGCGCGGAACACGTCGACCCGAAGATCATCCGTATTAATCTTCACTTCTTCTGACTCGTCTGCCTCAGGCAGAACCTCGACCCGAGCAAAGCTCGTGTGGCGTCTGTGATCGGCATCAAATGGGGAAAGCCTAACGAGTCGATGTACACCGACCTCTGATCGCAAATATCCGTAAGCGTATTTTGCGTCGACTTTTATCGTGCCACTCTTTATTCCCGCCTCGTCACCCGGAGTCAGATCTACCACCTCAGCATCGAAGCCGCGCCGCTCGGCCCAACGGGTATACATTCTCAGGAGAATTTCAGCCCAATCTTGAGCGTCGACTCCGCCTGCGCCTTGAGTCACTGTCAGAAATGCGGGACTGGCGTCATTAACGCCGCTGAGTTGCAGTTCAAATTCGAGAGATTCGACAGATTTTGAATATTTCTTAAGATCAGTTGCTAACTGTGCGCCAAGGACGTCATCGCCCTCTTCGACAGCGAGTCCGAAGAGTTCAACAGTGCTTGCGACTTCACTCGAAAGGTTAGTCCAAGTTTCTAGCTCGCCACGAACCGCAGCAAGTTTGCGCATAACTGATTGAGCGGCGTCTGAGTTATCCCAAAAGCCTGGTTCGATAGTCTGTTTTTCTAACGAATCGACGTTACGTTGAAGTTCAGCAAGGTCAAAGTCGCCTCACGATCTGCTCAACGCGCGAGTTCAGCTCTTCGGCATCGCCCAAAAGAGTTCGCATGTTCGAGGTTGTGGATTCGTTATTAGCCATCGGTATCCTGTGCAAAGTGGTGAGTCATATCCGTTGCTGACTTCATCATTTCTTTGCGCAAGCAAAATTATACCAACCACGTTGTTCAGATTACCTACGACTTCACTGAACAGATTGACCGATAAACCCAGACCATTTGGCGCGCCTGAATGTTATCTTTGGGTCATCGGGGCGTGGCGCAGCTCGGTAGCGCGTTGCACTGGGGGTGCAGAGGTCACAGGTTCAAATCCTGTCGCCCCGACCATATATTCGAAGATAGAAGATCCACATATATTGTGGGTCTTTTTTTGTTTAATTCCGAAATATCTACGAAGGACTATGTACGCTATTTTCAGGCAACAGGCTGGTTGTGAACAGGTTTCTGGACAGTTAGGAACACCATCGAAGCAGCGATAAGTAGACCTGCCCCGACCCACAGCACGATCTCATATGAACCCGTTTCGTCAAACACCCACCCAGCGGCGACCGGCATCGTGAACAATGCGACGTTGTAGATCGGAGAAAGCAGCCCTCTGATCGTTGCAAATCTCCTGCGACCGAAGAGATCACCGACCAATGCCCAGTTGAGACCTGAGCCGATTTCGGTTCCGGTGAATAACAGTAGTGCAACGAAGATCGGCCAGGTTCCATCGACAACGTTCAGTAGAGCGAGTGCACTAGCCGCCGAGATATAGCAACCAGCGAGCATTTTTTGTCGCCCAAGCCGATCGCTGAGCCAACCGAACACCAGAATCAGCGGCACGGAAACAAGTGCCATCAGACCCAACAAGTTCGCACTCATTTGCTGAGATTCACCCTTCCAGACCATGATCGGAATGAAGTGAACGAAGATCGTGCCGTGAACCGACATTCTGAGAACCGTTCCGAGTGCGAGCGTCCAGAACGCACGAGTCCGAATGGCATCCTTGGCGGTCCAGTCGTCCTCTGTCTCGGGAATTTCTCCGGTATTCGCCTGTCCATCTTTGTCACTTGCATCCGTCTTAGCGACAACTTTCAGCGGGTCACCGTCGGGACCGACTCCCATTGATTCAGGAGATCGTTTGTACATAATTCCTAGCGGCGCTATGAATACGATCATCCCAACGCCAACCCAGATCGCAGTTGTCTCCCAACCCCATCTAAGAACCGCTACGGACAAAAGCGGTACCATGAACGCTCCGCCAAGTCGAAAAGCGGCGCTGTTGATCGACATCACTAACCCACGCCTACGTGAAAACCAAGTGTTCAGTGCAGTTGTCGAGGCCTGCATGAAACTTGTCGACGATCCCAACGACACGACAAACACGTAGACCAGTAAAAACGAGAAAAATGTGCTCATTTGCGAAAGCAAAATGTAGCCAATTCCGGTCGCAAGAGTGCCGAAGATCATTAATCTGCGCACACCATATTTATCGAGTAACCAACCGGTTAACGGACCTACAAGACCGTTCTCAACTCTAGAAAAAGCGAACGGCATTGCCATTTGGGCTGTCGAGATGCCTAGGCTCTGCGATATGGGTATGAAAAATACCGTGAACCCTTGCCAGTGAACCGATCCACCGAATCCGTTCGTGAGCGCTGAGGCGATGACAATGTTCCATCCGTAAAACCGTTTTTTCTTAACGGGTTTAATTTCAGGATCAATTGTCTCTATCTCAGGCAAACTCATGTATTGCTGTTCCTAGTTAGCTTCGCCAAGCGGTCGTACATGACGATATTCACCGTCATACCCAGGTTCAGTGACATCAACGTAGGGATTTTCACGACGTGTTCACATTTGGCGAGGATTTCCGGACTCACAGAACCGTTTTCAGGTCCGAATATGTAGCAAGCTCGTTCAGGATGAACGAACGTTGTCAGATCGACAGCGTCGTCTGTCAGTTCCACTGCTATGGGCACGCAATCTTGCGGCAAAACGTCGAAAATATCGGGAACTTCGAGCACTGGAATATGCCGGTACGCCCTGCCTGGATCGGTCGAGAGTTTTCGAACGTTTATAGATTCGTCTTTATCGCCAAGAATCACCATTCGAGCAGTGAAGCCGAGAGCGGCACGCAGTGTATGGCCTACATTCACGCCGTCCTGCGGACGATCAAGTGCGATACACGCGAATCCGCGTTGAGTTAGCGTCGACTTGCGTTTGATGCGACGATCTAGGTTTCGCTTCGAGCGCTGTGTGTATCCGGAAGTCAATTTGGTACTGGGATGTCCGTCGGTGGCCGTTGATGCCAGTTAGTAAGTTGTTCAAATGCGTGACCTACTCGAAGAACAGTTGGTTCGTCGAACGGGTGACCGGTAATCATCATGCCAATCGGCGTTCCGCCTGAGGTGAAGCCACACGGTATTGAGTGTGAAGGTTGCCCAGTTACGTCAAACACCCCGGTAAACATCGCAAGCTCACTTCCTGCGACGGATTTTCCTGGCGAAGGGGTGCAATCGGCGATCGTTGGAGCCTGGATCGGAACGGTCGGGGTGATGAGCACATCTACGTTGCTCATCGATTCTGCCATCTGGTGGTTGAACCATTGCCGGGCTCGCTGAGCACGAACATAGTCGATAGCAGCCACGTTGAAGCCAGATTGAATTCGTGCACGAACTGCTGGTGTGTACAGATCGGCGTGTTCACCAATCATTTTCTCGTGGATCGAAACTGCTTCAGGAAGGATTATTCCGAAGTTGATTGGCCGCCCTTTTCCAACCCAAGGCATCGAAAGTTCGACGATCTCTGCACCGTTTGCTTCAAGCAGATTGATTGCTGATCGAACGGATGCTAATACTTCGGAATCGACAAACTCGTCGAAGAAGTAGTGGGTTGGGATTCCAATTTTGAGTCCGTCTAACCCTCCGCTAAGTTCAGATGTGAAATCTGGAACCGTATTAGATGAGGAAGCAGAGTCTCGCGGGTCGAAACCGGCGAGAACGTTCATCATCAACGCGCAGTCTTCAGTTGTACGGGTCATCGGCCCCACATGATCCATGCTCCACGAAAGATCGAGGACGCCAGCTCTCGAAACTCTACCGTAAGTGGGTTTTAATCCAGCGATTCCACACAGCGAAGCCGGCATACGAACCGATCCGCCGGTATCGGTTCCTAAAGCTGCCGTAATCATCCCCGAAGCTACCGCTGCCGCCGATCCAGAGCTTGAACCGGCTGTAATACGGGTTGTGTTCCAAGGATTCTTTACGTCACCTGTAGTGGGGTTAACTCCGGTAGTGCCAAACGCGAACTCGACTAGATTCAGCTTGCCGATAATAATCGCCCCGGCAGCTTTGAGCTTGGCGGTAACTGTGGCGTCAGAGCCCGCAATATTTTGGGCGAGAACCTTCGATCCACCAGTGGTCGGAGTGCCTTTGACATCGATCAGATCTTTGAGCCCAACAGGAATTCCATGCAGCGGTCCAAGGTATCGCCCTGCGGCAATCTCGTTCTCTGCTGCTCTGGCATTAAACAACGACTCTTTTTCCCAAACATCAAGAAAGGCGTTCAATGAAGAATCTAGTTGCGAGATTCGATCAAGCGACGCCTGAACGAGATCCCGAGGTGAAAGCTCCCCGCTCGATATCAATGGGGCCAGCTCTGCTACGGATTTATAGGTGAGATCAGACTCTTGTCGTCCCAAGCCTAGTCACCCTTCCGCTTCGAAGGCGTCGGCACGAATATCGCAGCCGGCTCAAATCCTGTTGTGTCGATTTGGCGAATAGCCGCGTAAGTTGTGGCAACGTCCGCTCCGACGCTGCCAATATTCCTAGCGTCTTCTTCCGAAATCTCAAGTTGATGTTCTTGGGCACGATCGGAGAAATGTTGCGGGTCATCGAACGGGTTCATTTACAGGACTCTCAAAATCAGTTTTTTCCAGTTGCACGGCAGTATAGACCCGCAATCACCGTATCGTGCTAATCTGGACGCTCTATGCAAATCACCGACACACTCGCGAAACTCGTTTCAGAAGCTCTCGAATCGACCCAATATTCAGGCTCATTGCCAGCCGGTGGAGACGTCGAAATAAAGATCGAGCGGCCAAAGCTTGCGGAGCACGGTGATTTCAGCACGAGCCTCCCGCTCGCACTAGCGCGAACAATGCGCATGGCACCAATGCAAATAGCGGAAGCGATTGCCGCTGCGGTTCCCGAGCACCACATGGTCGGTGCTGTAACGCACGCCGCCCCAGGGTTCGTAAATTTCACGTTATCGACGGAATGGCTTCAATCGCAGGTGGACGCAGTTCGTTCAGCCGGTGAAGACTATGGATCTGTCGATGTTGGCGCTGGGCAAAGCGTTCAGGTCGAATTTGTAAGCGTAAACCCGACAGGACCTCTTCACGTTGGACACGCCCGTGGCGCAGTCATCGGTAGCAGTCTGGCGAACGTTCTCGAAGCAGCTGGGTACGACGTTCAGCGCGAGTACTACGTTAACGACGCCGGGAACCAGATGCGGGTGTTCTACGACACTCTCTATTCTCGATACATGCAGGCGGCTGGGCACGACGTTCCACTCCCCGATCCTGCTTACCCGGGAGAGTATTTACAGGACCTCGCTGCCGATCTGCTCAAAGACCTCGGTGACGGTGCAGTTTCTAAAGAAAAATCTGAAGCAATTGCCGAACTAGCCCCTGAATCATTGAAGCGAACCCTTGAGCAAATTCGTGGAGTGTTGGAACTTCTCGGTGTTTCATACGATCAGTGGTTCCACGAAAGCACTCTGCTGTCGTCCGGTAGATTCGACGAGGTGCTTAATTTCCTACAAGACGCCGATTTGATTGTCGAACGTGACGGAGCTAAGTGGTTCGCCGCCACGAAGTTAGGACTCGAAGAAGACATTGTCGTCATTCGAAGTGGAGAGGGCGGACCGACCTACTTTGGAACCGACATCGCCTACCACCACGAGAAGTTCCTAGAACGGAAATTTGATCGAGTAATTAACGTATGGGGCGCCGACCATCATGGTCACGTCGCGAGGATGCATGCGCTTTTGAAGGCGTTCGGACTTGATCCGGATCGCCTGACGATCATCCTGAACCAGATCGTTAATTTCAAGAACGAGGGCGAATCGCTCAAGTTCAGCAAACGAAATAATGTCATGGTGACGGTCGAAGAGCTTCTAGAAGAAGTAGGCGCCGACGCCTGCCGATTCACGTTCCTAAGCAGATCGCCAGAATCGCACATGGAGTTCGACCTCGGGCTAGCAAAAACGCAATCTTCCGAGAACCCGGTTTACTACGTTCAGTATGGTCACGCTCGCATGGCTTCCGTCTTGAGAACAGCAGCCGAACGTGAGATCACTTACGAAACTGCCGATCTATCGCTGCTCGTCCATGATCGTGAACTCGAACTGATCCGAAAGATCATCGAACTACCAGCTATCGTCGAGCGTTCTGCAGAAAGAAATGAACCTCACCACCTACCGCACTACGCTATGGAGTTGTCACGATCTCTCCAGCGTTTCTACGAAGATTGCCGTGTAGTTTCGTCAGAAAAGAGCGAGCTCGAGATTTCTCGTGCTCGTCTACAGTTAGTGGAAGCCGCCAAAGTGGCGCTCAGCCGAACATTGACTCTGATGGGCATGAGCTCTCCAGATCGCATGTAGTTCGTTCCGGCGATGATTTGAAGGGCTTCTACGTAACCGGCTGCCCTGTGTGTCCAAGCCCGGCGTCGGTGTATCGCTGAATTCGATTCACGTAGGAAGCTGCAGCGCGTTTCATTAGATCAGTATGTCGTTCTTTAACCGTGCCGATCGCTTTGCCCGGTGTTCCGCGAATCAATGCGTTGTCTTCGTACACTTTGTTTTCGTTGAGCACGCTTCCTGCGGCAACGAGAGAGTTGGCTCCGATAACTACGCCGTCGTTTAGCGTGCAGTTATTCCCAAGCAGGCTGCCGTTTCCAATTTTACCGGCGTGGCAGATCACTCCGTGCCCAATAGTTACGTCATCGCCAATTTCGGCATCGTGATCGGCATGCAACACAGAGTTGTCTTGAATATTCGTTCCAGAACCGATCTTGATCTTGCCGGAATCTGCTCGAATTACGACGCCAGGCCAGATGCTTGATCGTGGACCTATTTCTACATCCCCCACCAAATAGGCGGTTTCGGATACGAAAGCTGTGGGGTGAATCACAGGAGTTTTGCCATCGAGCGAGCGAATCATGTGAATTATCCCTTTTGCTGTTTTATTTGCTGTTTTAACTGGTCGAGGTGGTCAGGTTGCGATTTACTCTTCAGGAAGCCGAGAGAATGTTAGATCAAGAACCTGATTTGTTGGGCTACCAACGGTGTTCCAATCCCACGTTTCTTCGGCCTTCACGTGATCGCCATCACGAGTACCTAAGTAGAAGCTGATCACACCGTGTTCGATATCAGATTCACTCACTGGCCCCAAAATTACTTGGACGTACTCGCCTGCGAACGTAGTAGATATTGGCGAACCACCGTGGATGAACTCAGCGTAGATCGTTGAGTCAACTGGACCCGGCTCACCGTCTACAGTGAACTTGCCTTGAAAGATGATCGGGAACGGCGGAGGACCGGCGACCGGAGTGAAATCTTCACGATCGTAAGGAGCCGGCTCTGCGTCAGTCGAAGAACATCCGGTTACAGCGAGAATCGCTAATGCGGACAACGCAAATACGATCAATCCTAGGCGCGAAAAGTTGTTGATTTTGGTCACGTAATGAACGCTCAAATTAATGGGTGGTTTTTGTGCCAAGCAGTTGCACGTTCGTATGCTGCTGCGGCCCGTATTACGGTAGTGTCACCGAATTGAGGGCCGATGAACTGAAGTCCCACCGGCAGACCTTCGGACATCCCACCTGGAATCGATATCGATGGCAATCCTGCGATGTTCACAGGAATCGTGCATATGTCGTTCATGTACATCTGGAACGGGTCGTCCATCTTGGCGCCGATCTTGAATGCGGTACCCGGAGACGTTGGCGTAACGAGCGCATCGAACTTAAGAAAAGCGTCGGTGAACTCTCGACGAATGAGAGTTCTAACCTGTTGCGCCTTCTTGTAGTACGCATCGTAGTAACCAGCTGAGAGAGCGTACGTTCCAAGGAAAATACGTCGCTTCACTTCATCGCCGAAACCTGCACCACGGGCGGCTTCGGTCGATTGAGCAGAAGTGCCTGCGTCGAGCGAGCCAAGTCCGTACTTCACACCGTCATATCGAGAGAGGTTCGCCGAAGCTTCGGACGGGGCGATGATGTAGTAAACAGCGAGTGCGTGATCGGTGAGCGGAAGCGATGTTTCGCTGATGTTGGCACCGAGATCTTCGAGAGTTTTGAGCGATGCCTCGAATGCCTCGCGAACTCCCGACTCCATACCGTCGACCAGATATTCCTTAGGAACGCCGATGTTCATGCCTTCGACACCACGATCGATGTCCTGCCCGAAATCGTCGAAAGGTGCAGCAACGGAAGTAGAGTCGCGTCGGTCATGGCTCGAAACTACATTTAGTGCATCAGCGCAGTCGGCAACGCTTCGAGTGAGCGGTCCGATTTGATCGAGTGATGACCCGAATGCCAGTAGTCCAAATCGACTAACAAGACCATAAGTTGGCTTCATACCAACAACGCCGCAAAGCGATGCCGGCTGTCGAATGCTGCCGCCAGTGTCTGAACCGAATGCAATAAAGCACTCTCCGGCTGCAACGGCCGCGCTTGCACCTCCGGAGCTACCACCGGGAACGCGGTCGGTGTCCCAAGGGTTGTGAACGGGACCAAACGCTGAGGTTTCGTTAGACGAACCCATGGCGAATTCGTCGAGGTTTCCTTTTCCGAGAATTACAGCCCCGGCATCTTTAAGATTTCGAACTGCCGTCCCATCGTAAGGAGGGATGTAACCTTTCAACATATTTGAAGCGGCTGTTGTTTCGACATCTTTGGTCGAGAAGTTGTCTTTGAGCATGATCGGCACACCGGTTAGGGCTGTCGGTTCTTGCCCGGTCCCTTGCAACCGTTGATCCGCTATTTCGGCATCGGCGATTGCCCGCTCTGCCGTAACCGTGATGAACGCATTCAACTTCGGTTCAAGTGCAGTTATTCGGTCGAGCATCGTTCGAGTCGCCTCGACAGATGAAATTTCACGTGCATCGAACTTAGCTCGAAGCTCACGTGCCGTTGAAAAGTAAAGATCGGAGTTAGCTGAATGTGTCGTCATTCGTTATATCTGGATCCAAAAAAGTCGAAAAAGGTAAATGCGCAAAAATCAGGGAGAAGCGAGTGCAGCTTTATTCCAGAACGGGGCGAACTCGTATGAATTCGCCATCGCGGTCGGGAGCGTTTCTGAGAACGTCCTCCTGATCCATTGGCGGCTGCGGTTCGTCCTTGCGCATAACCGTATTTAAGTCAGTAGTGTGACCGGTCGCCTCAACGCCGTCGGTGTCGACGGAAGAGAGAGAAGCGAAATGTCCCAGAATGTTCGTCAGCTGGATGCGCATGTCTTCCGACTCTTCGTCGGACAATTTGATGTACGCCAACTGAGCGATGTGGTCGACGTCTTTAGGAGTTAGTGGATCCATTGTTTCCCGAGTGAATCTGTGTGCTCATCGTTCGTGATTTTCATGAACGATCCATAGCCTGAATCAGGCGCGTGATCGAAGGATTTATCGTTACGAAAGATCGAGTGTAGCAGCGCTAAAAAGAGTGAGGGTCTAATGAATCGTCGAGAATGTGGGTCTGTGCTGTTTGACACCTCTGATTCGCGTTACCTAGAATCGAGTCCCGTGTAGGGTATTTTTGTAATGGGCAAGATCATAGCCTGTGTCCCTACCCGAGGATGTGTGCAATCTCCGCGACGAGCCGATTCAACCAGATATCTGTATTGGTATCTAGATTTACCTGCATCGACAGGCGGATGCACTTCCCCTCAAATAGTTCTCTCTTATCGGCTGGCACGTTGGCTGGACGCGAACCCCTAATCATCAACGCGGCGGAGCCAGCACATGAGTAAGTTTATTTTCGTCACCGGCGGGGTTGTCAGTTCACTCGGTAAAGGAATCGCAGTTGCCTCGATAGGCAGGATGCTGAAAAGCCGGGGAATTACGGTTTCGGTGTTGAAACTCGATCCCTACTTGAACGTCGACCCCGGAACAATGTCTCCGTACCAGCACGGCGAAGTGTTCGTAACTGTCGACGGCAGCGAGACCGACCTCGACCTTGGTCACTACGAGAGATTTATCGACGTTGAACTGACTGCGCTTTCGAACGTCACCGCAGGGCAGATCTATTCAGAGGTCATCGCCAACGAGCGTGCAGGCAAGTATCTCGGCGGAACAATCCAGACGGTACCGCACGTAACCAACCTGATTAAAGAACGGATTCTCAAGCTCGCCGAGGTATCACAGGCCGATGTCGTGGTCGTTGAAGTCGGTGGAACTGTTGGTGACATCGAGGGACAGCCATTTATTGAAGCGATCAGACAGGTCCGAAATACTGTTGGGCAAGATGACACGTTCTATGTGCACGTCACCTTACTTCCTTACCTCGGAGCAACGGGTGAGCTAAAAACTAAGCCGACCCAGCACAGTGTGAACACGCTGCGCGGCATGGGAGTTCAGCCAGACGCTATCCTCTGCCGAGCAGATCAGGAAACCGGCGAAGATGAGCGACGAAAAATTGCTCTCTATTGCGATGTCACGGTAGAAGCGGTTATTTCACTGCCGACCTTATCTAGCGTGTACGAAGTTCCGCTTCACCTCGAACAAGAGGGGCTTGGCGACATTCTTACCGCGAGCCTGAATCTTCCCAACACCCCGGCGAATCTTGAATCATGGCGAGCTATGGTCAGGGTCGACGAAGAAGATCACCCTGCAATCGAAATCGCACTTGTCGGCAAGTACGTTGAGCTTCAAGACTCCTACCTGTCGGTCGTTGAAGCGCTTCATCACGCAGGGCTTCACAACGAGCGAAAAGTAAATATCAAGTGGGTCGCCGCTGAAGATATCGAAAAACACGGCGCCGAGAAGCTTCTCGGTACAGCACGCGGAATTATCGTTCCCGGTGGCTTTGGTGAACGCGGACTTGAAGGCATGATTGCCGCCGCTAATTACGCTCGAACAGAGCAGATACCGTATCTCGGATTGTGTCTTGGAATGCAGATCATGGTCGTCGAATACGCTCGGAACGAGCTGGGAATCGCCGACGCCACATCGTTAGAGATCGATCCTAATGCTGCAAATCCTGTTATCGCTTTCATGGAAGGTCAGGAAGAACTCTCAGCTACCGGGGGCACAATGAGGCTCGGCGTGTATCCCTGCGTGCTTAAAGAGGGAACACAAGTTCGCGCCGCTTACGGATCGGAAACTGTGGATGAACGCCACAGGCACCGTTACGAATTTAACAACGAGTACCGAATTCCGCTCGAAGAGGCGGGTCTCATCGCTTCCGGCACGTCGCCCGACGGATCGCTGGTCGAAGTTACCGAGGTTTACGGTCACCCATTCATGGTGGGTAGTCAGTTTCATCCTGAATTCGGATCCAGGCCAGAACGACCTCACCCACTATTCAGAGAGTTCATTCGAGTGGCTCGAAACACGCTTCGTGAGGGCAGCCAACACGACTTATTTGAAAAGGGAGAGTAATCGTCCGTGGCGTGAGAATGTGGGGCGGAAATCAGCCAATATTTTCCAGAAGTGGAATTGTTGCCCAACGATTTGATACGATTTAATGACGCGAGCAAATAATCCACTTCTGGATATTCGCCGCACCTTTCGATCCGCCCTGCTTGTAACTACCGTTACTGCATACGGGCTTTCCCTTTACAGGAACCTAGATACCCGCTCACGAGAGCGACCTCGTCGGCTTCACGTTAGCTTGAACGATCCACCGCTTTTAGCGCAATCCAAATTTTTAGATCCGTCGTCATCTGGCTTTTATTTGCACAGATGGCCCCACGCAATGACGATCTACATCATTCACTAATTTTTCTATAGAACTTTCGCTGAATCGATACAGTCGAACTTTGATCAATTTTGATCTAAGCTCTCGAGGTTTATTTCAGCTTTGTCAGGATACCAGCAGGAGGAACCTACGCTGACTACCGAAACCCCATCATCCCAATTCCGCGGCGGCAATCGCCGACGACCAGGCCGACGACGCCCAAGAGGCGCCGGCGGTGGCGGTGGCCCACGCCCATCAGGGCTGCCACAAGACAATTTCGAGGTAGACGAGAGCACGCTACCTGATTTGGGAAATCTTGGCGCTAAAACTAACGACGAGCTTCGCCAAATGGCGATAGACAAGGGCATCAAGCGAATTCCTACTCAGCGAACAGAGCTGGTTCTCGAAGTTCTCGCATCGGTCGCTGAATCTACTGATCAACTCGTTGGCGCCGGTGTTCTCGATCTCCTAGGCGATGGATACGGCTTCCTTCGCACTCCGGGCAAACACGGCGGAACTGAAGACATTTATGTTTCACAAAGCCAGGTCCGACGATTCGGGCTTCGCAAAGGCGACATGGTTGCCGGTCAGGTTCGATCACCGATAGAAGGTGAAAAGTACTTCGGGCTTATCCATGCCGAGTTGGTAAACGGCTTCGACCCAGAAT
>ERZ890510.553-NODE-553-length-29246-cov-9.396835_pt1 | contig 29246 bp, 29 predicted proteins | sample MGYA00521265_ERZ890510 | MGnify/ENA primary metagenome ERZ890510 (study PRJEB32303, sample SAMEA104408624) | aquatic metagenome | biome: Brackish water; feature: Chemocline; material: water | place: Baltic Sea | collected 2014-10-26T21:54:00 | depth 110 m ... | reverse complement strand
TCGAGCTTTCCGAACGTTCCGTTCGATTCAACTCGCGGGATCCTACTGCTACCTGACGGGCTTGGTCACCACTCTAGCAAGACCTTTCCGAACGTTCCGTTCGACTCAACTCGTCGGTGGGCTTGGGCGGCTTCTGCGGCGGGGAAGATGCTGTCGATTACGGGGCGTAGTTCTTGGTTGTTGAAGCCGGGTAGGACGTCTCGCTCGAATGCGCGGGCTAGGGCCTCCTTTTCGGCTAGGGGGCGGGCTCTGAGGACGGTTCCTCTTATGGAGCCGCGGCGGGCCATTAGGGCCCTTAGGTCGATCTCGGCTTTGGGGCCGCCGGGGACACCTACCACCACGTGGCGGCCTTGGGCGGCGAGTACGGATTGATTCCCCGCTAAGTAGGGGCCGCCTACGAGGTCCAAGATGACGTCGACCCCGCGACCGTTGGTGATCTCCAGAACGCGCTCGGGCCAGGCGTCGTCACCTACCACGGGGAAGTCGAGGCCCAGACGTAGGGCTTGAGCCAGCTTGTCCGCGGTCCGAGAGGTGCCGACGGTGCGGGCTCCGGCCCTGTGAGCGAGCTGGATTGCGGCGGTGCCTACTCCGCTCCCGGCGGCGTGCACTAGCAGCGTTTCACCCGCGGTGAGTTCCTCCTGGAGGAAGACAGCATCGAAGGCGGTCATGAAGACCTCCGGAATCGCCCCCGCGTCCGCCACGGTCATCTTCTGGGGGATGGCAACCGCGGTCGTCGCGGGCACCACCACATACTGGGCGTATGCCCCACCACCGGTGATCCCCATGACCTCTAGCCCCGGGGCGCCGAGTGATTCTGAAACATCCGAGGCTGCTTTCTCGACAGTTCCGGCGTATTCTAGCCCGAGTATGTCCTCGGGATACCCAGCCGGAACCGGGTAACGTCCTCGGCGCTGTAGCAGGTCTGCCCGGTTTACCCCTGAGGTCGCGACACGCACCAGAATCTCGCCGGGTCCGGGCTCGGGGCGCGGAACCTCTCTGATCTCAAGAACATCGGCGTCCCCGTGTTCTCGAATGACCACGGCCTTCATGGATTTGTTCATGCTGCACTGTAGTCCATCTGCCTTGCGCTCACTACCTTGCTCGTCCCATGCAACTACCCTTTGAACTAGAGCGGCCGCTCATATTCTTCGATCTTGAGACCACAGGTCTCGATGTGAAGAACGACCGCATTGTCGAGCTCGCGCTCATCAAGATCACGCCCCAAGGGGACGTGCTGGAAAAGGTACGTCGGTACAATCCCGAAATGCCGATTCCGCCTGGAGCGACTGCCGTACATGGCATCTCGGACGCAGACGTCGCAGACGAACTCCCGTTTTGCCGCACGGCTAGGAGCTTGCACGACGAGCTGCTCGACGACTGCGACCTCGCCGGCTTTAACATCCGCGGCTACGACGTGCCCCTGCTCATCGCGGAATTCAAGCGCTGTGGTATCGTGTTCAGCATGGAGGGGCGCCGAACCCTCGATATGCAGAACATCTTCCACCGCGAAGAGCGGCGCGACCTTTCCGCGGCAGCGCGCTTCTATCTGGGCCGCGAGCACGAAGAGGCCCACTCGGCACTCGGTGACATCCGCACGTCCGCGGCGGTGCTGGGCGCCCAGTTCGAGCGCTATTCGCACCTACCCCAAGACCTCGACGGTCTCCACGCCTACTGCGAAGCCTTCCGACCCTACCGCACCGAGGTAGATCGTTGGTTCAGCAGCGAAGAAGACGGACGTGTCTTTCAACGTGGCAAGCATAAGGGCCAAGCACTGGCCGACGTCGCGCGCGAATCCCCCGATTATCTCCGCTGGATGCTCGGCGCGAACGACATGGACGAAGACGTGCTCACGCTGGTCAAAGCGGCCACCGAGCGCCAAACACCGACACCACCGACCGAAGATCCGGAACCCGGGAGCGAGTCATCATGAAGTACGTCAGCAAGGCGGTCGCCGCCGTCAGCTCAATGGCCATTCTCATGCCCTTGTTCGCCACTGGCCTCTCAGCCCAGCGCGCCATCTCCACAGACGACATGCGGGCCTTTCAGCCGCGATCGATCGGACCGGCGGTAACGGGCGGGCGCGTACACGACATCGAGGCCATCCCTTCGGATCCCTCGACGATTTATGTCGCCGCGGCATCCGGCGGCCTGTGGAAGACGACGAACCGTGGCATGACCTGGACCAACGTCTTCGACACGATGGCCGTCAGTACCTTCGGCGACGTCGCGTTGGCTCCGTCAAATCCAGACATCGTCTACGCCGGCACTGGTGAACAGAACAACCGCCAAAGCACATCGTACGGCAATGGCATCTACCGCTCGAATGACGGCGGCACGAGTTGGGCCCACCTAGGGCTCTCCGAGACGCGCCACATCGGTAAGGTCGAGGTTCACCCGACGAACCCAGACGTCGCCTACGTCGCTGCCCTCGGCAATCTGTGGGCTGCTTCCCCGGATCGAGGCGTGTACAAGACGACCAACGGAGGTGGCAGCTGGGACAAGGTGCTGTTCATCGATGACAACACGGGCGTCGTCGACATGGTCATGGACCCGTCGAACCCCGAAGTCCTATACGCGGCGGCCTACCAACGCCTCCGGCGTGCCTGGGGGTTCAACGGTGGTGGCCCGGGCAGTGGCATCCACAAGAGCACGGACGGCGGCAGGACTTGGAATGAGCTAGAGGACGGCCTCCCTGAGGGCGACATGGGTCGTATCGGCCTGGCGATTTCCGCTTCCAATCCGCAGGTACTGAATGCGCTGATCGAGACCGATGAAGGCGACACACAAGGCACCTACCGCTCGGAGAACGGGGGCCTCATGTGGGAGCGCGTCAGCTCAATGAACGGCCGACCGATGTACTACTCCGAGATCTTCATCGATCCCAACGACGAGAACCGAGTCTATGAGCTCGCTACGTCGTCGAACGTCAGCAATGATGGCGGACGCACCTTCACCCAGATCGGGCTCGCCCCGACGTACGACGTGGGGCTGCACGCAGATCACCACGCCCTCTGGATCGACCCGAACGACTCGGAACACCTCTACCTGGGCGGTGACGCTGGATTCAACGAAACCTACGACGGCGGCATCAGCTTCAGGAAAGTCAACAACTTCGCCATCGCGCAGTTCTACGCGATCGGTGTGGATATGCAAGATCCGTATTGGATCTACGGAGGGCTTCAGGACAATCACTCATTTATGGGCCCGTCCGAGACTCGTCGCTGGGCTGGCATCCTGAACGACGACTGGATGCAAAATGGTTTCGGCGACGGCATGTACTGGCAGGCTGACCCGACGGACTCTCGCTTCTCCTACGGAGGCTCGAACGGCGGCAACTATTTCCGCTACGACACCAAGACGGGAGACATCCTCGACATCGCGCCGAACGCGCCGTTGGGCGAGAGCTACCGGTTCGACTGGACGTCTCCGATGATGCTGTCACAGCACGATCCGGACGTTCTTTACGTCGCGGGCAATCGCTTCTTCACGTCTCAGGACAAGGGTGAGTCGTGGACGGCCACGGAGGACCTCAGTCGCCAGGTCGACCGAGACCAGATCGAGATGATGGGCGTCCTCGGTAGCGACATCAGCATCTCACGAAACGATGGCACCAGCACCTTCGGCGAGGCCGTCACGCTGGACGAATCGCCGATCGCACCTCAGGTCCTTTGGGTGGGCTTCGACGACGGCAACCTGCAAGTCAGCCAGAATGGTGGCCGGACATGGTCTGAGGTGTCCGGAAACGTCCCTGGCATTGCGAACGGCACGTATGTCAGTCGTATCACCGCGTCTGCCACCGCTCAGGGGACGGCCTACGCGACCTTCGACGGGCACCGCGACGGCGACTTCAAGCCCTATGTGTTCCGCACAGAGGACTTCGGCGGGTCGTGGCAGCCACTTCATGCGACGCTGCCGGAAATGGGCGTGGTGAACGTCATCGTCGAACACCCGGACAACCCGAATACGCTGTTCCTCGGCACCGAGCACCATGCATACGCGAGTACGGATATGGGCGCACACTGGGCCCAGATGCCGAACCTGCCGACGACGCACTACGACGACATGTTGATCCACCCCCGCGAGAAGGATCTCGTACTCGGGACGCACGGTCGGGCCATTTGGGTCTTGGACGACACGCGAGCCATCGCAGAGTGGGCGGACGCGACAGCCCCGGTAACTGTGTTCTCGGCGAGCCGCGGGACCATCATGATCTACCGGAAGGACACGTCCTACCGAGGCCAGGCCGAATTCGCGGGTGAGAACCCGGTAGACGGCACCCAAATCAGCTACCGCCTCGCGTCTGCAAGTAACGACGCGACGATGTCGATCACCAACCAGGCGGGCGATGTCGTTCGCAAGATGAACGTGCCCTCCGCCGCCGGCACACATCGCGTGAATTGGGACCTCCGCCACGGGTTGAGTGACTCGGAGACATGGGAGGCCCACATGAACCCCGCGTTGGCTCGGCCCATCGGCGACCGCGGTCCGTGGGTCTCGCCGGGCTCCTACACGGTGACGGTGGCGGCCAACGGTGCCAGCGCATCAACGGCGATACAAGTTAGGGGCGACCCCGACATGCCGATCACTGTGGCGATGTACCAATCGCGGGAGCGGTTCATGCTTGAGGCGCTCGCGCTGACCAACGACATCCAAGCCTATATGAGAGAGAACGGAATGGGCGGAGGCGAGGGCCGTGGAGGCTTCGGACGTGGTGGCGGCCCGCCGCTGGACACGCCGGCGGGCAAGCTCTCCGCCGCCCTGCGGGCCGTGCAGGGCGCATACGGTTCGTTGAACGGAAGCCAGGTACGGGGCGGTTCGCTTTACCCACCCACCAAAAGCCACCGGGAACAGTTCCAGTTGGCCAAGGAGCTGTTTGCCGAGGTCCGCGGAGGGATGGACCGCTAGAAGGCTGATGAAGAGGTACAGCGGCCCACGTTACGGTGCCACCGCCCCAGGGGGGAGCCCGCGTAGCGGGTCGCGGCGCTATGAAGGCATAGTAGGTCCAGCGCTACGCCACACCACGATATGGTTTCTCGCGGTGCACGCCCTCGCGTGCGCCGCGCCAGTCGCCGAAGAGGTGCCGCAAGCGTCAGCGCCTGACGGGGTCTACGGGCAGGCCGCTCCCGCGGTTCGCGGCGTGCCGTCAGTGGTGAGCCTATCGTCCATGAATGACTCTGCGACAGAACCACCCACCACCCTAGTCATGGACCAACTCGGGCTCGCCTTTTCCCCGGCGCGGATGATCGTGCGCCTGGGGTCTACGGTCAGGTTCACCAACAGCGAGACGCTCGCCCACAACGTGCGTCTGGCCAGAAGCGGTGAACAGACTTCCCTTCTCGACGAAGACACCGACCCTGGGGACGCGGTCGACTACGTGACCGACGCCGTGGGTGGGATCGAGGTGGCGTGTACTGCCCACCCGGGTATGACCGCGTTCATCTTCGTTACCGAAGCGGCCCACAGCGTCTTTGCGGAAAGCGACGGGAGCTTTCAGCTCACAGGCGCTCCGCCCGGGCCATACACACTCAGCGTGTGGAGCGTGGCCGCAACCCTCCGGGCCCAAACCGTGATCGACTTGGGCCCGGACCCACTAGAAGTAGTGCTCCCGCCCCACGGCTGAGCCAAGCCCTCTGCTACATAGGAGGTCGCGCTCCCGCCCTTCGCGGCTGAGCCAAACCGTCCGCTACCTACGGCGGATCTTGTTCGAAGGGCGCCGGGTGATGATCTCGACGGCACCCAGCCTGCCGGCGTCGCCATAGCGGAAAAACGCGTCAGACGAGGTCAGGATGCGAATGCTCTCAATCTCGTCCGGGCGCTGATTGAGCAGCATCGCCGACACGTCGGCGGGCAGCGGCACATCCCCCACGAAATCGCTCGTGCTGGGTGGGGCGTAGATGATCACTCCGTCCATCACGAGCAGAGACGGTCGACAGCCATTGCCGAGGTCCCGGATCTCCTGAATGGATGGAGACCGCCTACTGGATTGAATGCAGAAGCTCATTCCGCCATTTCCATTCTGCTGCCGAATCTGGAGCCGCGGCGGAGCCTTCGCCCGCATCACCTCCATTAGGCGGCTGGTGCGCGATTCCATTTCCTCTATGGATTCGCGCCCTATGTAGTCGGACCCCCTTCCACTCGTGAGCGCTTCGATCTCCTCACGGGGCCGTACATCGACCGCCACCCCGGCGAGCGAGATCGGCCGCGGGGTCAGGTTCAGGGCCAGGATCTCACCAAGGACGATGGGGGTCTGGGCCTGAAGCGCGTCGTAGGCAAAATGGTACGTCTGTATGACCTGGCAGCCATTCGGGACAGCCGTGAACACGAAGTAGCCCATGGAATCAGTCAGCGCGGCGATCCCGAGATCAGGGAACTGCACGATCACCCCTTGGACCGGCATCCCGTTGCTACCGTCCAGCACCTCTCCCTCGACCCTGACCTGGGCCTGCGCCTCCGTGGCGGATCCACACATCACAACGCACGCGGCGGTCAGGGCCGTCCACCAAGTCTGCCTTCGTGCTGTCATGTCTCAACTCTCCCGCGCCATCTGCGCTCCACGAAGACTGCACCGCCGCGTCCTCAAGCGAAAGCTTTGCACCTTCGGTCCCTTACGACGCAAACCATCCGGAATGACGGCAGGCTCATCCTACGCAAAAAAACCGCCCCCCGGCCGAAGCCGGGGGGCGGTCAGTCCTGCTAAAAGCCACCAACTACATCGTGAAGCACTTCTGCGTACCATCGATGTTGTTGTTGACCTGGCACTCCTGGTCGGAGATCGGCATACACGATGCGCGACGGGCTACCGTCGCCGCGTACACCACGCCACCACCATCTAGGTACGGGTGGTCCCAACGACTGAGGTCCCAAAGCCGGCGACCTTCCATCCACATCGTCAGGTGACGCTCACGGTCGAGCACATCCCAACCCAGCATCGACGTCGGGTGTGAACTCTTGTTCACACCCCCGGTGATCGAACCAGCAGACGTCACCGCAGCAATCGCGGCGAGTCCGTGGAACGTGCGCACTGCGTTGATCTTGGCCGTAAAGGTCGTCAGATCGCCGTTGAGCAGCGCGTTCTCCGCCTCCAAGAGGCGCATATCCGTCCCTTTCACGAGCGGGATGTTGCCGCCCGCCGTGGGGTACTTCATCTGGCGGTAGTGAATGGTCTGTCCATCCGCACCGTTACTGGAAGGACAATTGACTGAGGAATCAGAACAGTCATTCCACGGTGTACGCGGGTCACCCGCACCCACCGTACCGGCCAGAGTCCCAAAAGCTGAAATCTCGTGACGACCGTGCGTTTCGTTGAAGATCTGGTTGCGCTCACGCCCCGAATTGTTCGAGTAGATCGCGTTGTACACGAAATCCGTCGGTACCTGCGCCGCCTCGCTCATCGCCGAAGGCCAGTTACCCAGGCCCACATAGACCTGCGCGAGCGCACCGTGCGCCGTGGTCACGACCTCGCCGGACCCGTTCGAGATCGCAGCTTGAAGCTCCGCGACGGCTCGCTGGAATGCGGCCGTCCGCGGGAGGGCGATGCCCTCATCGATCTCACCTGCGGTCCCCGGACTCTCTTCCGTATATGGTGTGCTGAACACTACCTCGCAGAAGTTCTCACCGAACCAACGGTTCGCGAGACCTGCAAAGAGATAGGCCCGGGCCGTGCTCGCGTTGCCAGCGAACGTATAACCCTCGATCGCGGCCATGCGCTGCAGGCCACCCTCGGCCACCCAGCGCGCACGCTGCACGCCACTCCAGTAACCATCTGAATCTTCGGAGTCGAACAGACCCCGACGCAGGCGTCCGGTGTCGAAGTACGAACCCGAACCGACCATTTCATCGGTCAGGCGCGCGACTCCGAACGCCAATCCGTCATACGACGTCGAGAAGTCAGACGACATTCCGGTCACCAATGCGGCAACACCCGCTTCGGTGTTCAGATCGTCGTCCATAATCTTCCCGGGGTTCTTCACATCAAAAAGACTGTCACTACAGCCAGCCATTCCGAAAGAGGCCACCAGGGCCACCATCGGGAGCCAGCGCATTTTCATGGAATTCATGATTGCTTTCTCCTGGCTCTTAGAAATCGATCTTCATCGACAGCTGGAAGCTGCGAATCGGAGGCAAATTGTAGTACTCCTGGCGGAACAGCACTTCGAGAGACCCCTGCTCGAACGCCTCAGGGTCGACACCCTCGTAGTCCGTCCACGTAGCCAGATTGCGGCCCTGTAGGCGTACCGTCGCCGAACGAATGCTCGACGGCAACCAAGCGTCCGGCACCCGGTAGCTCACCGAGGCCGAGCGGATCTTGAAGAAGTCCGCGGGCTGCGTCCACATGCCGTAGCGCGTGTTGCCCGGATCGCACAGCGCGCGCTCACCGGCGCTCAACGTGGAGCGGTTACCGGCCTTGATCGCATCAAACGTCGAGCGGCAAGTCGGCCACACGCTGCGACGCACATTCTGGTAAGCTGTACCGGACGACAAAACGTGTCCGCCCATGCCCTCACCCAAGATATCGAAGGTGAGGCGCTCGCCGAGCGTCACTGAGGTGTTAATGCCGAACGTGTGCGTCGGCGTCGTCCCCCCAAGGCACTCTTCCGCGTACTTCGGCGCGCCGATCTCGTCCGGATTCTGGACCCGGTCGTTACAGAACGCTGGCAACGGATAAGTGATCGTCTCGCCCGGAGTGCAACCCTGACCGATGAAGCCGTGACCACCAAAGTCGGCAGCGTTGGCGATCTCGGACGTGCACACGGTCGGCGCACGGATGTAGTTCCTCCAACCGAGGTCGATCGACGTCAATCCACCGAGGTCGAGGACCTCAGAATTGTTGGTCGAATACCGGACACCGACGTCCCATGACAGGCCATCGGCCGCGATCAGAGTCGCGTTCACGAACATCTCGTGACCCTGGTTCTTGACCTTACCCACATTCTCAAGCTGGCTGCCGACAAAACCGCCGGAAGGCAGCTGCGTCACGCCCACCAGCGCATCGGACGTGGTCTGGTTGTAGTACGTGTACTCAAACGTCACACGGTCGCTGAACGTCGAGCCCTCGAATCCGAACTCCCACTCGAGCGTGCGCTCAGGACCGAGGTCCGGGTTGCCAAGGTTGTCCGGCGTCACGGCTGGCTTGCCGTTGTCACCGGCGACCGAGTTCCACGTACGGGCGGCATCGAACAGGCCTGGGGCCTTACCGGACTCACCGATCGCGGAACGCAGCTTCAGCGTCCCGAAGTTCTCTGGGAAGAAACCCTCGTCCGAGATCACGTACGAGAGCGACGCCTTCGGGTAAGCCTCAAGACCGAAGTCCGATCCGAACGCCGAGTGACCGTCCATACGCAGGCCGACCGTCAAGAACAGCTTGTCGCTGAAGCCGACCATTTCCTGCAAGAAGAAACCACCACTCGTCACCGTCGAGTTGTACTCGAAGGCCTGAGTGACAGCACCCGACTCAAGAACCTTGTCGCCTGGGCCAGCAAAGTCGTTGCCGAACCCGTTGATGCCGGAACTGAAGTCGTTGAAAAGCTGACCGCCCCACGAGAACGACGAGGCCGCACCGAAGAGACCAGCTTCCCACGAACCTGCATAGTCGAACGTCAACTTGCGGAACGTGCGATCGTCGACCTCACGGCCTCCGAGCGGGACATAGAAGAAGCCCCACGGCCTGTCTTCACGGTACGTGTTCCGCGTCCAGTCGAGCCCGGCATTGAGCCGATGGCTCATGCCTTCACCGGGGTTGAACAGCATGTTGATACCGGTCACAAAGTGATCGTTCAACTGGTTCAGCCCCATCGTGAGGGTCTTACCATCGGTGTCGTTCGTGTAGTCGTTGCCACCACGGAAGACGTTCAGGAGGAGCCCTTCGGCGTTGTTGCCGTCCGGCATCCAGTCGATGTCTTTGTGGCTGTAAAACGTGTTAAACCGGATGTCCAATTCGTCCAGCGGCGAGAACGAGAAGTTCCCGCGCATGCTGTAGGTCTGGGCACCCTGTTCCGGGTTCGTGTAACCGGCCTCTTCGCCGCAGACCTTCGCGCCATTCGAGTCGAGGCCACACGCTGCGACGTCGAAGACACCGCGCTCGTCACCCCATGCCGCTGACATGAAGTAATTCATGCGCTCAGCGCCACCACGAACCGAAAGGTTGTAGTTCTGCGTGCGACCGTTCTTCAGCCAAGAACCGCTGGCCGGGCAGGACACGTCGGCAGGGAACATCTCGTCACCGCCGTTCGCCGTGTAGTTGCAGTTGCTCAACCCCAGGCCAGTCGGATTGACGTCCGCGTCCGCGCCGATATGACCAAGCGTGTTCATGCCCTGGTCCACACTGAGCGTCCACGCCGGCGCACCTGCCGACCCACGCTTCGTGAAGATCTGGATCACGCCACCCGCGGCCTCGGTGCCATACAGGGTCGTCGCTGCGGCACCCTTGATGATTTCGATGCGCTCGATGTCATCAGGGTTGATGTCGTCCATCGGATTCGAACCCTGCTGGGCCTCGTCCGAGTTAAACAACGCCGTCGACTGCATACGAATGCCGTCGATGTAGATCAGCGGCGAGTTCCCCTGCGAGATCGAGTTATTGCCGCGCAGCTTGATTGTGCTGCCGGCGCCAACCATGCCGCCATTACCCAAAACCGTCACGCCGGTGGCGCGACCCTGGAGGATGTCGGCCACGTCGGAGACCGGAGCGGCCTCAATCGCTGCTTCACCGATCTGGCTAATCGAGTTACCGATCTCGCGCCGGCGCGCCGCGCCAGCCGTACCGGTCACGATCACGCCTTCGAGGCTGATCGCCTCGGAACGCAGTCGACCGTCAGACGAAGCCGTCTGTCCAGCCGCCACGGTGACTTCCATCGTCTCCGTGCCGTACCCGATGTACTGGTACTGCACGGAGTGCGTGCCCGCGGGCACATTTAGAAGCAGATACCTTCCTACGTTATTAGCCAGCGCGCCAATGTTCAGTGCTGGAATGCTCACCTGGGCGCCCGCAATGGGCTGACCGTTGGTGGCATCTCGCACTGTTCCCGTCACCGTGCCGGTCTGCGCCTGGGCTGGAACCCAGGCAAGCATGACCGCTACTGCCGCGGTGACGAGGGAACGCGTGGTCAAACGGAGGATCCCATTGCGAACGTCGCCTAGGGACACATTGACCTCCCTGCCATGAAATGACACTGAGCCCACCGCGGTGATCCGCAGCGGGCAGCTCACAAGAGCGACACCAAACTACGAAGGCAATGTGTAATTAAACAACCATTTCCCATTTTTTGCCTGCATGGGATGGTAGGCGGTGACCCAAAATTCCTTTCGGGACGACTCGCTTCACCAACTTGAAAAGCGTGACACGTCGCGGAGAATGGACCCTTGCGTCGTGTGGGGACCCGGCCGGCCAGGCGATGGTCAACGCACCGCAGGGGTGGCGTAACCAGCGCCGGTCGCGAGATTTCGCGTAGAGAATAGCTCTCAATCTCAAGTGGACCACGACGGAAAAAGATCATGCTCTTTTACGCACACTCGGGCTTCCGCTACCTCGTCCTGCTCGCAGGTGTCCTTGTCATCGGCTACGCAGCCTACGCAGCCGCCACCGGGCGCCCATACGACAAGACGATGCGCATATTGGCAGCTGCCTTCACGGGGACGGTGGACCTGACCGCTCTGATTGGCGTGGCCTACCTATTGTCCGGGGTGTTCTATCCCCAGTTGGGCGGCCACATCGTGATGATGGTCCTCGCGGCAGTGGTCGCTCACATCGTTCCCGCTGTCATGAAGCGCCGTCCTATGGTGGACCGCACCTATATGCCGCATATCGTCGGCACCGTCGTTGTTCTCGGGTTGATCGCGACTGGCATTGTCGCGATCGGGCGACCGATCGTCGGGTAGGACCCTTCCCTAGAATGCTGTTGAAGAAGTCCAGCAGCGCTAGCGACCAAAGCCGAAGTTGAACGGGAACCGCCATCTAATGAGCGGTATCAAAGTCTCGTCGATGCCATTGCCGTCTCCGCCGGGCGTATTATCCCGCCCCTGGAAGCCTGCCACCGCCAGCGCCGCGATCCCACCCACGATTATCGCCGAGACCGCGAAACTCTTCCGGTTGTCCGAAACCGCTTTGTGGGTCTGGACGATCGATGTCCGCGGAATAGAGACCTGCGCATACGAACTGGGCGTCCGTAGCACGACGGCGACCGAATCGGCGCTTGTGTTTACCAGCCGACCGGTGACCGAGCGGGTGGCGGGGTCGGCGAACCGGATCAGTTCAGCCAGTTCAGCCGGATCAAGCTCAATCCGGACCTTGTCTTGGGGACTTAAGTCGGAAAGGTCGGCTGGCATGTACGAAACGCACCCTGACGCCACAAGAACCACGAGAAGGAACATCGACCGCGCCTTAATCATTTTCTCACGACCCTGAAGAGTTGAACTTGAGTCCCCGGTGTTTCTACGATCCATTAGAATCACCCCTTACGACGACGTGGGTGCCGCTCGGTGCACATCACGAAGCTGCCCTTACGCTTCGACCCCACCTTCGCGGCTAATATTCTTTACTGCAACCGGTACTTCTTCAACGGGCCCCTGGCGTTTCGATGACACCCCGACCGCAACTCGAGACGCTGGAGAAACTCACCACAGCGGTCCGCACCCCTGGCCCAAGCGATCTCGGCCTCGTCATGGGTGGCGGCGGCGCCCGGGCGGCGTACCAAGTTGGCTTTTTGCGGTGCGTCGCGCGCCAGTTTCCAGAGTTGCACATCCCCTACATCACCGGCGTCTCCGCTGGCGCCATCAACGCTGCATTGCTGGCATCCCACCACGGCTCCTTTCTCCAGGCAGTCGATGAACTGAGCCAACTTTGGGCCAATCTTACGGTAGAGGACGTCTTTAAGGTGGACACCCGTTCCTTAACCATGAACGGGTTTCGGTGGCTCAGGCAGCTCGCTTCTGGAGGCATGGGCGGGCCTCCGCAGGTAAGGGGCCTCGTAGACACCGCTCCGCTACGGAAGTACCTCGCTGAGGTCCTGCACGCGGTGAATGGGGAGCTCACGGGCATCCAATACAACCTCGACCGTGGTCGGCTCAAGGCAGTCGCGATCAGCACGTCCAGCTACTCTACAGGCCAGTCGGTCACCTGGGTCCAAGGCGCCGACATCACCGAATGGACGCGCCCCCAGCGAAAGGCCCTCCAAACCGTTCTGAAGGTCGACCACGTGATGGCGTCGTCGGCCCTGCCGCTTCTTTTCCCCGCCATAAAGCTGGACGATGCATGGTACGGCGATGGCGGTGTGCGGCTCACAGCCCCCCTTTCCCCAGCGCTCCATCTGGGCGCGCGCCGGATCATGGCGATTTCTACCCGATACCACCGCGACGCCGAAGATGCTGAGGAACCCACAATCCCCGGGTACCCCCCGCCCGCTAAGGTCGTGGGCCTCCTCATGAATTCGATCTTCCTGGACCTGCTCGATCACGACGCCGTCCGCTTGGAGCGACTAAACCAACTTGTTGCCAGCGTGCCGCCAGAAGACCGTGACGGAGTTAGACCTGTGAAGCTGCTGACCCTCCGTCCGTCCATGGACCTCGGAAAGCTCGCGTACGAATACGAATCGCAACTACCCAAGGCTTTCCGCTTCTTCACTCGTGGCCTCGGCACGCAGCAGACGAGTAGCCCCGACTTTCTAAGCTTCGTCCTCTTCCAGCCCGACTACTTGAAGAAACTCATTGAAGTCGGGCAGGCAGACGCGGAGGCCCGGTCCGAGCAGATCGCCGATTTCCTACAGGACGAGTCGTGATATACGAAGCGTCATGTGGCACTTCGGCGGTGTTAGATTTATGGACGTCCCTCCTTGGGGGATCAGCCTACCCGAACGTTCTGGTCACACGCACGCGGGATGACCTATGCCAGGCAACAAGAAACTCGCAACTGAACTCGAGGCTCGTGAGGTCGCCGAGTATGCACGCGAGCAAGATTGGGAACGACGCAGCTTCGCCCGGGCGCTTTTTGAAGGGCGCTTTGACCTAGATCTCGTTCACCCCCACCCACGCCCGGACCCGGAAGAGCAGGCCCGCGCAGCCGACTTCCTTGCGAAGCTCGAGCCCTACGCGCGCGACCACATCGACGGCGACCAGATCGATCGAGACGGTTGGGTGCCCCAAGAGGTGCTAGACGGACTGGCCAAGCTCGGCGCCTTCGGCATCAAGATTCCTAGAGAGTACGGCGGCCTTGAGCTGTCTCAGTTGTCCTACAATCGAGCGCTCGCCATCGTCGCGTCTCGCTGTGGCTCAACCGGTGCGTTTCTGTCGGCGCACCAGAGTATCGGTGTTCCGGGCCCCCTGATGAAGTTCGGGACGGAGGAACAGAAGCGCCGCTACCTACCCCGCCTGGCCAAGGGCGCCCTGTCAGCCTTCGCCCTCACCGAGCACAACGTCGGCTCAGATCCGGCGAACATGGCGACAACAGCGGTTTTGTCCGAAGACGGATCGCACTGGATCTTGAACGGCGAGAAGCTGTGGACGACCAACGGGCCGCGTGCCGAAATCATCGCCGTCATGGCACACACGCCCCCCGCTGAAGGTTCACGCAGCAACCCGATCACGGCCTTCATCGTGGAGACCGCCTGGGAGGGGGTCGAGACGTCGCACCACTGCTCCTTTATGGGACTCAAGGGACTGTCGAACGGGGTCCTCACTTTCAAGGACGTGAAGGTGCCACGCGAGAACCTCCTTTGGGGGGAGGGAAAGGGACTCAAGCTTGCCCTGATCACCCTAAATACCGGCCGCCTCGCCTTACCAGCGTTCTGTGCCGCGGCGGGTAAGGCCTGCCTGGACATGTGCCGCGACTGGGCTGGCTCCAGGGTTCAGTGGGGTCGTCCCGTGGGCACGCACGACGCCATCGCGCAGATGTTGGGCAAGATGTCGGCGGACACCTTCGCGATGGAAGCCGTGGTCGAACTCACCTCAGGAATGGCTGACGCCAAGACTTTCGATATTCGACTCGAGGCGGCGATCGCCAAGATGTGGGCGACAGAGGTCGGATGGGAGTTGGTTAATGACGCCCTGCAGGTTCGTGGCGGGCGCGGCTATGAGAACCATGAGTCGCTGCTGGCACGCGGTGACACGCCATACCCCATCGAACGTTACGTCCGCGACATGCGCATCAACACGATCTTCGAGGGCTCGTCGGAGATCATGAGGCTTTTTATTGCCCGCGAAGCGGTGGACATGCACCTGAGCATTGTCGGCGATCTCGTGAACCCCAAAGCGGGCATTGGCGCGAAGGTCTCAGCACTCTTCAAGGCTGGGTTCCACTACGCGTGGTGGTATCCTACGCGGTTCTTTGGATGGAGCATGTGGCCGAAATACAACCAATTCGGACCGCTCGCTCACCACCTCCGCTTCGTCGAGCGCACCTCGCGCAGACTCGCGCGCTCGACTTTCCACGCCATGATCCGCTTTGGACCTGCACTCGAGAAGCGCCAAGCCGTGCTTGGCCGTATCGTCGACATAGGCACCGAACTCTTGGTGATGACCGCCTGTGTTGTGCGAGCGAAAATGTTGGTCGATCGGGGCACGGGCGAGAGCGGCGCGACCGCCCTCGCGGACCTCTATTGCCGGCAAGCTCGCCGGCGCGTCGGCGACCGGTTCGACGCTCTGTTCAATAACGACGACGTCGCTGCATATGGAATCGCCCGGCGATTCTTAGATGGCGAGTTCGAGTGGCTTGAGCAGGGGGTCATCTCGCTGGAAGGCTATCGCCAGCAACTTGAGAAGGCCGTTGCGGCGGAAACCGCATCCGAAACCACCCCGGGACAGGAACCGGTTCTCGCCACATGAAGACAAACCTCCAAGGGCGCGCGTTCACGGTCACCGTTATCTGGACGCTGCTGTTGCTGTATCTCGGCAGCGTCGTCCACGCGACCGAGTCTAGCCTTGCTTGCCCGGACTGGCCGACCTGCAACGGGACCATGTTCCCCGAAATGTCTGGCGGCATCTTCTGGGAACACCTGCATCGCCTGGTGGCGGGTGGCCTCCTTCTCATGTTTGGGCTCGCCACATGGCTGGCCCACAAAGAGACGAAGGACCGTCCCTGGATTTTCAAGAGCTGCCTGGCCGGAATCGCCCTCTTGCTCATCCAGTCGGTCTTTGGAGGGCTCACGGTCATCTACAAACTGCCAGACCTCGTTTCGACGACGCATCTGGCCCTCGCGCTCCTCTTCTTGTCCCTCGCGACAGCGCTGGCCTCATCGACCAGTTGGGCTGTCGGCGTCACGCGGACCTCCAACGCGATCGCTGACAGAGCGACCGGGTTCGCGGCACTCGCCGCGGCACTCGTCTTCGTTCAGTCAGTGCTCGGCGGACTGGTGCGCCATATGGACGCGGGGATGGCCTGCCCAGACGCGCCCTTCTGCCTTGGCAAGGTGATCCCACCTCTCGTGAACGCACCCATCACGGTGCACTTCCTTCATCGGGTCGTCGGAATTATCGCCCTCATCGCGGTCGTCGGACTCGCAGTGTGGGCTGTTCGCACCGGCGTGCCAGCAGCCATCCGCACCTGGTCCTTGTTGGCCGTCGGCCTCGTGATCGCGCAGGTCACCCTCGGCTTCATTTCCGTGCTCAGCGTGTTGGCGGTGGTGCCCGTGTCGCTCCATACCCTGGTGGCGGCGTCGCTCCTCGCTGCGCTGGTCCACATAGCAGCACTTGCCCGGGCGGCGGGCTCGGCGAACTTTGAAGCGACGGGCTAGTGCCCTGTCACGCGAATGCAGCGGTGCTCGAAGGCCAGCGAACTTCTGACTCAGGACACTAGGTGGATCGGGCTCAAATAGGAGATCTTCTCGCGCTGATCAACGCGAGCCTGAACGCCACGAGCGCCGTTGCGCTCTTCGCTGGCCTGTACTTCGTGCGAACCCGCCAGTTGCATCGGCATCGACGCGCGATGATCACAGCGGTGGCAGCGTCCGGACTCTTCTTGGTCTTCTACCTGACGCGGGTCGCCCTCACGGGCACACACGAATTCGCTGGTGAAGGTGCCGCCAAATCGGTGTATCTGGCTATTCTTGTGACACACATCATCCTGGCAGTGACGCTGGTGCCCTTGGTGCTGAGACTGATCTTTCTGACCCGTGCGCGCCGCTTCCGCGCCCACGCCCGCCTTGCGCGCTGGACCTTCCCCATCTGGGCCTACGTGTCGCTCACAGGCCTGACGGTCTACCTGCTGTTGTATCAGATCTACGGCTACAAGTGAACGCAGGCTCGCCCGGCGCAGGGCGATGGATAGGCTACGCTGAGGCAGTGGCCGCGGCATGCTTATGGGGGTCCTCCGGGATCTTCGCGGTCTACTTGTTCAGGATGGGTGTTCCACCCGAGAGCCTGGCCCTCCTGCGACCTCTTGTGGGCGCGGTACTCCTTCTGGCGGTGAGTGGGGTGGCTCGCCCTAAGTCGCTGCGTGTTGATGGCTCCGGCTTGGTGATCCTCACCGTGGGAGGCGGCATGGCGGTCGGCTTGTTCCAACTCGCCTACCAGCTCTCCACAGATGCCGTTGGGGTTCCGACTACTGTGGCCCTTCTCTACCTCGCGCCAGCGATCGTCCTGGCTGCGTCCGGGCCCCTATTGGGTGAATGGCCCACGAGAACCCGTGCCGGCCTCGCGGCGATTACACTACTCGGTGTCTGGCTGTCCGTGGCCGGGGCCGAGGACGTCACCACGTCGTTCGGTGCAGCCGGACTAACCTGGGGCGTCATCGCAGGCTGCAGCTATGCTGCCTACACTCTTTTTGGTCGTTACGCAGTGCCCCGCTTCGGCGCGATTCCGACGGTCGTCTACAGCACGCTCGGCGCGACCGCCCTGCTCGCCATCGCGTTGCCGGTCATCTCTGGCCCGGTGGAGATCCCGACGAGCACAGCAGTATGGGGGCTGATCTTCGTCTTTGGCGCACTCACGATCGCGCTCGCGCAATTCCTGTTCTTCGACGCCCTCGGTCGGGTCGAAGCCAGCCGGGCCTCACTGGCTACTGCGGTAGAGCCGGTAGTGGCCGCGGTCCTGGCCACATGCATGCTTGGGCAGGGCCTTCGTCCCATCGGCTGGCTGGGGATCGCCCTCGTGGTGGGAGGGGTTGTCGGCGTCGGTGTGACGGCGACGGTGGACCCCACAGAAGCCGAGGCCACGGAGAGCTAGCAGGTCGAACGAGCCGGCCATGCGGAAGGCTCAGCCCCTGCGTGTGGACCACTGCACTGCTTCAACAGCTTTCTAGATGCTGTCGAACGACAGTTGTACTTCAGCTCCCCCGCCCGGGACGTTGCGCAGTTCGATCTGGCCACCCATGCCCTCGACGAGCGTGCGTGCGTGCGGAAGGCCTAAGCCCAGACCCTCGTCAGAGGTCGAATAGAACGGGTCAAACGCCCGCTTGAACGCTTCCTTGGTAAAACCTTCGCCGCGGTCGCGTACCGCGATGGTCGCCCTGCTGCCTATGGCCTGTACGGTGACGTCGACGGTGGTCCCTCGGGCAAAACGCTGCGTATTGTGAAGGATCAAGTACACGCCATCCATCAAGACACCGGCATTGATGGAGGCCCTAACGGGGGCCGACGGCAACTTGAGCCGGAGTCCAACGCCTTGGTCGCCGGAGAACTCGTTAGCGACCTGCTTCACGAGTTCGACAAGGTCCGTCCCCTGCTTCTCAGACGGCGGCGTCTCTAGGAAGAAGTCGAGATCGCCAAGGGCGCCCAGGGCAGTCCCGACGCGCTCCCGCAAATCATCGATGGACGTCGCTCCCTCAGCAGCGGCTAGCGGCACGCGCACTCTCGAGTGCAGAAAGCCGCTCACCTTCCCAACCGCCTCACGGAGCGCGGCCTGCCGCTCCGAGTCGATCGGAGCCCACCCCTTCTCAAGAGCGGCGCAAAGTTCGGCCTCGGCCGACCCAGGCTTGCCGCCTTCAGGTCTAAGGCCGTTCGCTATCGCGTCCGTCGCGGCCTTGATCTGTCGCGCGGACTCGGCCCGGCCGTCGGCTCGCGCTCCCGACCGCCCAAGGCTGTACGCCAAGACCGCGAGAACGACCCCGAGGGCGATTCCAATGGCGATTCCAATGGCGATGTCGCCGTTTCCCATACTATTCGCGGTTGTTTGAGATGTGATTTTGCCCGATCGCGCCGGATCAGATGTTCGCACCGGAGGCAAGTGGTGGCAATGACGGCATTGCGGTCTGCGCGGGGTAGAACCTATGCTCGGCCAGAAGGCTGTTGAAGAAGTACAGCCGCCCGCGTTACGGTGCCACGGCCCTAGGCCCTAGGCGGAGCTACGAAGGCATAGCCGAGCTACGGCGAGGAGCTCCAACGACGGGGGCACCGCGCGAAGCGTGGTCGGACCGTGCCACCGTAACCCTCCGACCCTAGGGGTCATGTTATCTATATGGTTGGGCGCAGGGGGGTCGCCGCCCATGAGGTCGTCTCTCCTCCTTGCCGTAGAACAACTACGACTCGTCGTCGTTCCTACTTCTGGTCTGGCGAGCCCCCTGCGCGCGGGCCACTGTACTTCTTCAACATCCTTCTACGCTCCTGAGCCCGGCAGCCTCAGTAGGGGGTCAGGAGCATCTTGAACGGCCCTGTGCCATGCAGTGCGTGTGGCACGGTGGCAGGCAGATGCAGCATGTCTCCGGTACGCACTTGGTGGTCCGACCCACCCACCGTGATGCGCACTTCACCCTCGAGAATCTGCACCGTCGCGTCATGTGGGGTCGCATGTTCGGTCAGCCCCTCGCCCTCGGCAAACGCAAACAGAGTCATCACCCCACCTTCGTTGCGAAACAGCACTCGGCTCACGACTGATCCCGCTTGGTAGTCAATCAGATCCACGAGCGATGACGGTGACGATATGGGATGATCCACGATGCCTCTCAATTGGGAGCGGCTGAGCCTGCGTTTCGTTCGAGAACCGCGCGCATGCGGTGACTTCGCCCGACGATGTCCGCCGCCTGGACCGAGGGGAGCGTCTGGAACGCAACCTTCTCGAAGAGCGCTAGCCAGCCGTCGAAGTGCCCTGGGGTGATCTCAGGAACACGCTCATGCGCGGCGATTGGGTTGCCCCGAAACCGGCCGGTCGCCACGAGCACACTGGATCAAAAGTCACACATCTTCTCCAGGTGCGGGCCCCATCGATCGTCGATATGGCTGGCGAACACTGGGCCAAGCAGGTCGTCTTCGCGGACCTGTTCGTAAAACGTGAACACGAGCGTGCGAATCTGCACTTCCGTAACCCTAGCCGACACGGAGGCCTCCTAGTTGGACGAGGTGCGGGCCGTCCGCGGCGACTAAGTCACCGAGCGTGTATCCATCTAGGGTGTCGAAGAACGCCGCCTGTGCCTCGCCCAGTGCGCCAGCCAGTAAGCAGCCACCGGTCAGGGGGCAGGTTGACTCTTCCTCGAAGCACTCTGCGAGCGCGAGGCTCGGCTCCAGAGTACGTGCCACGAATCCCAGACGAGCGAGGCCGGCGCCTCGGGTAAGCTGGAAGCCACCGCCGCGGCCCCGCGTGGCAGACACCAGGCCCATGGCGTCGAGCGCTTGCAGGCTCTTCATCATGTGGTCACGCGAAACCCGGAAGCGGTCGGAGATCTCCCCGGCCGAAATGGGCCTGCCCGGGTGAGCACCAAGATACATGAGTGCTCGGAGCCCGAAATCAGTAAATCGCGTGAGTTTCATGAAGGTGCATCTCTTAAATCATAAACTGGTATATCATATACCACTTATGGCTTCAAGAAAACCACCCGGAGCCCAGAGGCCCGCGGGTGGTCTTCCGATGCGGACCGACTCGTCCGCCCTATCGGCGCGTACTAAACGCGCCGCTTTCCATATCGACGCCGCCGGGGTCGCGAGCTTTCTGGCGTGGCGGCCTCCTGCTTCTGCTTGGTCGCTTTCTCCGCAGCGCGCGCCCTGCCCTTCGCCTTGTTGGCGCGGATCTCAGCGATGCGCTCACCGAGCGGCACTTCGAGCGGCGCTTCGGCCGTGGCCTCGTAAGCGAAGTCATCGATTCGCACGCGGTTGATCTTCTTACCGACTGCGCGTTCAATGCGCCGGATCTGATCTTCGTCGTCCGGCGTCACCAACGTAAACGCTTCACCGGTAAGCTCAGCCCGGGCGGTCCGACCCACTCGATGGATGTAGTCCTCGGGGACCGCAGGGACGTCGAAGTTGACGACGTGCCCTAACGCCTCCACATCGATGCCGCGCGCCGCGATATCCGTGGCCACAAGCACCTTAAATTCGCCACCCTTGAAGCCCGCCAGAGCCTTGGTGCGCTGCGGCTGGGATCGGTTTCCGTGAATGCGATCCGCGGAAATTCCGTGCCGCATCAGCAGCTTCGCGAGCCGATCTGCGCGGTGCTTGGTGCGGGTAAAGACCAACGCTTGATCCATCACCCCACGCTTTAGGAGCTCGACGAGCAAAGAGCCTTTCAAGCCCGCGGGAACTGGATAGAGTGCCTGCGTGACGCCCTGGGCAGGCGCCGCGCGTACCTGGAGCGCGATCTTCGCCGGGTTCCGCAGAATCTGCTGTGTCAGTTTCTCGATTGCGAGTGGCATAGTCGCACTGAAAAACAGCGTCTGCTTCGGCTTCGGGATGTGCTTCAGCACGCGCCGGATATCCGGAATGAAGCCCATGTCCAACATGCGATCGGCCTCATCAAGAACCAAGAACTCGAGCCCGCGGAGCTTGGCGTAGTCGTACTGGAAGTGATCCAGAAGGCGTCCAGGAGTGGCGACGATGACGTCGGCACCGGTGCGGAAAGCCTTCTCCTGGGGGGCCATCCCGACGCCCCCATGAACCGCTGCAGCCTTCAGAACCGTGTGCTTCGCGAGGTCTCCGGCATCGGCGACGATCTGGAGCGCGAGTTCTCGTGTCGGGGCCAGGACCAAGGCCCGCGTCGTGCCACGCGGCAAATCCATCAGCTTGTGCAGGATCGGCAGAAGAAACGCGGCGGTCTTGCCACTTCCGGTCGCGGCGCAGGCCAGCAAATCGCGGCCTTCCAGTGCCGGCGGAATCGCCTGCGTCTGGATGGGGGTAGGTCGTGTGTAGCCGAGATCCTCGACACCACGAAGTAGTGACGCGTGCAGTTCTAGGGTAGTAAAAGCCAAGGGGTTGTCCGGTAGGGAGTCGCACAGCAGGCCGGCCGGAACATCCGGCACGAGAGGCTGGCAGCGATTGTTAAGCGAGTGATAGCCCAGGAACCAAAGGCCCAAGGTGGGAGATCCCGCAGCTAATAAGGTAGCGCAAGCGGAGGATTTGTCAGCATCTGGGCTAAGCTCGGCCCAGAAGTGGAGCACCTCTGGCGAATCCGCTGAGGGGTGACGAACGTACGGGTCATCTCGCGACGGGGCGCCACCGCACGACCGGTGCCTCCGAAGTCACCTAGTATCAACGACCCGCCAGCAGGTTGGTCTTGGAGGCAAGACAAGTGGACTGGGACGGAGTAGGCACGTTCGCACTGTTCATCGCATCCGGCGGCATCGGCCTAGGGGTCATCGCCCTCCGCGCCTACCAAGCCAAGCTGGCTTCGAAGCTGGAATGGGCCCGCCTTGAGCGAACCCCCGAAGTGCCGCACGAGATCGAGGAGCATATCCGCGAGCTGGAGGAAAAGATCCAGCGCCTAACCGAACGCGTAGACTTCACCGAAAAGCTCCTAGGCGACGGTAAGAGCTAGTCCACCATGAGCATGATACCCGGTCCGCCCCCGGCTCGGCCGGGCGGCAACGCCACCCAAGGAAGCACCAGCGCACCGATGCACCCCCCAGCCGCAGCGCCCCCTGTGCCGCAAGGACCCCGTGCCCCCAAAGACCCCCGTGACCCTTCGGCGGCCCGTCGAAAGGCCACAAAAGCAAAAACCCTAAGCTACTTCGCGCCCAAAGAGCTCCTCCAATCCGTCCCAACCCTGGAGCTGCGGCTGCGTCAAATACGTCCACGAAAACCCGATCAGCAGTCGATTCCACCCGCGCACCGTTCGCACTTCCGTTGGCGTTAGCCCCGTCAACGACCCCATCGTCCGACACAGGTTGCCGTCCGAAGTAAAGCCGAGTCGATGGGCGGCAGAAGCAACCGTCACGGTCCGATCCGAGAGCGTGTACGCCACGGCCATCATCCGGAACCAGCGGAGATACGTGTACGGCGACTCCAGCCCACGTCGTCGGAAACGTGCCTTCAGGGCACCTCGGGATACCTCGCAGACATCGGCCATCACGTACAGATCGGAATAGTGCGACGGAAACTCGAGAATGCGCCGACCGAACGCGCGCAAGGGCAGAGGGAGTTGGGCCCCCGCAGCCTTGCTCAAGTCTGCGAGGCACTTGTCGACCCACGTTCCGCCCTGAGCCTGCTTGTCGATAGACGTACTTAGGCGACGCGTTAGATAGTCGATGCGCCTAGGCGGTACATCGATTTCCCTGCGGTCCCGCTCCCACCGAGCGAGCAGGGCACGGTCGAGGCGCATAATCGGGACATCGGAACGGAACCCAACCAAGGGGCCATCCGAGCCATCTGTCTGGATCACTAAACGAGGAAAACCCCACTCGATCGCGGCAGGAGCCAGGCGAGGATCAAGCACAACGTCCTCCTCCGGGTGCGCTGCTTTACGCACAACCGTCAGGAGATACGGATCAGAAACGTAAGCTACAATCATCGTGCTTCCCGCTCCCGCGGGTATCCATGTTACGGCCGTCCCACCTAGGTGGGACACAACAAAGTTGAAGCCTTAACGGCGATCGCGCCAGCAAACGATCAGGATGGTCCGCCAGAACGACTCACCCCGAGGTCGGCGTCGACCCCGGGGTGAGTCGCTGGATTTCACGTCAGATGGGGAGTGGGACTGGCTTTTCACCGGACCAATCGTAGAAACCCATACCGGTTTTGCGGCCATAACGACCCATCGCGACAATCCGCTTGAGCAACGGCGGCGGCGCATAACGCTGCTCGCGATACTCGTCGAACATGATCTCGCTGATCTGGTAGAGGGTGTCGATCCCCACGAAGTCACATAACATGAATGGACCCATCGGGTAGCCGCATCCGAGGGCCATCCCGGTGTCGATGTCCTCAATGCTCGCGACACCTCGCTCTAGGTGGGTGATGGCGTCGAGCATGTACGGCACCAACAACAGATTCACGACAAAGCCAGAGTTATCCTTCGCCGCGATCGGCACCTTGCCGAGCGCTTTCGAGAACGCAAACGCCCGCTCGAACGTCGCTTCACTGGTCGCGATCGTACGGACCACCTCGACCAGCTTCATGACCGGAACGGGGTTGAAGAAGTGGAGCCCCACGAATCGGTCGGCCCGATTCGTCGCAGCGGCCATGTCCGTGATCGTGAGGGAGCTCGTGTTCGACGCGAAGATCGTGCCCTCACCGCACAAGCCATCTAACTCTCGGAAGAGCGCGTGCTTGGCTTCGAGCTCCTCGATGATCGCCTCCACAACCAGATCGCAGCCGGCCAAATCTGGAACGGCGGTGGTGAAGCTGAGTCTTGCCCAAGCCGTATCACGATCTTCTGCAGAGAGCTTCTCCTTCTCAACCGCACGATCCATCGACTTTCTGATGCGCCCCTTGCCCTTCTCAAGAAGCTCGTCGTTCACCTCGCGAACGACGACGTCGAAACCGCTCTTCGCGGCGATCTCGGCAATCCCGCTTCCCATTAGGCCGCATCCGACCACACCGACTCTGCTGATATCCACACTGCCTCCGTTACGTGTAATGGCGCCTATAGACGCCTTCAATCTTTGTCAGAAATCACATCTCGTGCGACACCATGGAAGTGTCGTTTCACCCAACGCCTCCATGAGGCCGGCGGCGGTTCCAGAGACTCGCCGAGTTCCAGTGTATCGAGAACACCCTCGATCTCGGTTTGAACCTCGACCAGCTTCTTCTTGTGGGCGATCCCCGTGGCGTAGGTGATCCCTCCGGTAAGGGCGGTGCCTACCACCACGCCCACACCCACGGCCAGTCCAACTGGCGTGGACGACGCGAGCGCCCACCCGGCCAGTGACCCGAGCCCAACGCCCGCGGTGCCACCGCCCAATCCCGCACCGAGGACGCTGTCGCCGCGCGTGCCCGGGTCAACCACGAACTGAACACGAACAGTGCCCGACCCTACATCTTCCAGGCGCACCTCAACGGACTTCGCAGAAGCCAGGTAGTACTTCCTAGAGCTGAAGCTCGCCGCCCGGGCCAACTGTGAGGCCCAGTCCACAGCAGGCCGATACTGCAGCACTCCCGGGCTGCGCCGCACCGGCTGCAGAATCTGCGTCGCTACCAAGAAATCGTCTATGGCCTGCGTTATGGCGTCTATGTTGCCGGACACCACCCGTGACGTAGAAATGAATAACGGACCAAAAATGCGATCGATCGCGTTGCCTTCCACCGCACCCGAACGCACTTCGACGAGCGCCATCCGGACGTGCGCGTCACTCAGACCCACCTCACCCGCAATCCGGAACAACTCCGCTTCGGTGAGCGCGCCGTCCCCGCCCACGTCGGCGGACGAGAGATCCGCCGCGCGCCGAATGACGGCGTCGAACTCTCTCCGCGAAAGGCTCCTGCCCGTGCCGTCCTTCATAAGTGAACTAAAACACCTCTACCACCACGGCTCCACCCTGGCCACCGCCAATGCATGCCGAACCCAAGCCGTACTTGCCGCCGCGTCGCCGCAACTCGTGCAACAGATGAATCGTGATACGTGCGCCCGAGGCCGCGAGCGGATGGGTGAGGGCAATCGCTCCCCCATTCACATTCGTCTTCTCCGGATCTAGGCCCAGTTCCTTTTCTACGGCCTTGTATTGAGGCGCGAACGCCTCGTTGACCTCGACCAGGTCCATGTCGGCGAGCGTCAGGCCAGCCTTCTCAAGGGCGAGCCGCGACGCCGGCGCCGGCCCTATGCCCATGACCTTGGGCTCAACACCCACAAAGCCCCACGACACAATGCGGCCAAGTGGCTTGAGTCCGTTCGCCTCAGCGTATTCCGCACTGGAGAGAACCGCACTAGCGGCACCGTCGCCAATGCCCGAGGCGTTGCCGGCGGTTACGAAACCATCTGATTTGAAGTACGGGCGCAGTCCGCCCAGCGCCTCCATGGTGGTCTCTGGCCGGAGGTGCTCATCTGCGGCATACGTCGTTTCGCCTTTTCGCGTCTTGATGGTGACCGGGACGATCTCCGCATCGAAATACCCTGCATCCCACGCGGCCTTTGCACGCTGCTGGGAATTGTACGCCACCAAGTCGACTTCTTCACGGTTCAGGGCGTACCGTACCGCGAGTTCTTCCGCCGTCTGCGCCATCGTGAGATCGCAATTCGTGTCGAGCAGAGCCTCCCACAACAGGTCCTCGAAATGTTGTCCTGCCGGTCCGAGGCGGAGATCACCCCAACGGGCCCCACGCATCACGTGGGGGGCCTGACTCATGGACTCGGCTCCGCCGGTCAAGCAGACTTGGGCCTCGCCCAAGATGATCTCCTTGGCTCCCTGCACGATCGCCTCGAAGCCGGAACCACATAGTCGGTTCACCGTCAGGGACGGCTTCTCCTGAGGAACACCTGCCCGCAGTGCTACGTGGCGAGCATGGTAGATCGCGTCGGCTGACGTCTGGAGCGCGTTCCCAAAGAAGGTGTGATCTACCTGGTCGGGAGTGATGCCCGCTGCAGCGATCGCGGCCTCACTGCTGATCACACCAAGGTCCGTTGCCGAGAACTTCTTGAGTGATCCGCCGAAGGTTCCGAAGCCGGTGCGCTTACCTGAAAGGACGACGACGTCGCGGGGATGACCTTGGGTTGCCATGGAGCCTCTATGGAGTCGTGATGGGAGTCGCTTTCTTAAGATCGAAAGTTACCCAACGAGGCGCCCCCTGTTCACCCCTGCCGGCCTGTCGCGGCCGTGACCCTAGGCGGCGCGGGTCCTCGCAGACATGTCCTACGCCGGTCAGGCGCCGGTGCGGGGGAAGCCCGGCGAAGCCATGAGCCCGCGAGCCAGCCAGCCAGATGTGACGACGATTATGGGCGACCAGCACCGAAAAATCCGTGCCCAGTGAGAGCCGGATGACCTTCGCAAACGGTGAGGAAAATCGAGCCTTTCCGAGGTCGATTCCAGTGCAGTCGTCAGCCAGTTGGGCGAGGTCTCCCTGGGCGCTCAGAAACCGCTTGAGGACGTCCGCCCCATGTAGGCCCGGATCCGGCACCATGTTCTTCGCAGTGGTCCAACGCTTCTCGGGAGGCGGCGCCATCTGGCCCGTGAACCAGCGCCCGAACCAGGGATGCTTATAGGGTCCATTTGACCGCCACCCCTGGGTCCGAGCCTTCATCAGGCAAGCCTGCATCGTTGTGATTTAGGGCTCATTCAGGATACAAAGGTGCTCCATGTGCGCCATCACCGACCACTTCTGAGGCGACGGCCGCCAAAGCAACCCGTCCGGCAACTCTGCCGCGAAGATTCCGCGCACATCCAAGGACTGGCCGTTGATCTCAGAAATGAGGTCCGGGATATCTGCGGCGTGATTGGGGATCATGGAGAACGACGGCGTGTCGGAGGGCCATTAGGGTTGATTCGGACCTACCCTGCCTCAGACGAATTCGTCGGTCGGGGGTTTTTCCAGATACTGCTTAAAAGCGGATTTGTTGTTGCACTTCATACAAGCCTCCTCCCCCGTAATCACCCCCATCATCAGATACTCAAGGATGTGCTAATCCAGCAGCTGCATGCCGTCCTTTTTACCCGTCTGAATCATCGACGGAATTTGATGGATCTTGTTCTCACGGATGAGGTTGGAGACCGCGTTCGTTCCGACCATGATCTCCATGGCCCCACGACGACCCTTCCCGTCCTTTGTCTTCAAGAGAACCGGCGCCACCACGCCCTTCAGTGACTCCGCAAGCATTGCCCGGATCTGCTCCTGCTGATCTGCCGGGAACACGTCGATGATTCGTTCGACGGTCTTAGGCGCGGACGAGGTGTGCAGCGTACCGAATACCAAGTGGCCCGTCTCTGCTGCCATGATGCCAAGCTCGATGGTCTCGCGGTCGCGCACCTCACCAACCAAGATCACGTCGGGATCTTCTCATAGGGCGGCCTTCAGAGCATTGGCAAAACTCTTCGTGTTCGTCGTTATTTCACGCTGATTGACCAAGCATTTCTTGTTGGGATGCACAAACTCAATCGGGTCTTCGATCGTCAGAATGTGATCCTGACGCGTATCGTTGATGTAGTCGACCATCGCGGCCAGCGTGGTGCTCTTTCCGGACCCGGTTGGACCCGTGACGAGCACCAATCCCTTGCTCAACATGCAGAACTTTCGCACCACATCCGGGAGCCCGAGCTCGTCTGCGGTCAGGATCTTCGACGGGATCGTCCGCATGACCGCGCCCAGACCCTTCCTCTGCCAGAAGATGTTCACGCGGAAGCGCGCCATCCCCTCGATCTCATACGCGAAGTCGTAGTCCATGTTGTCGAGGAAGCGCATGCGCATTTCCTCTTCCATGACCTCACAAACGAGCGACTCCATGTCCTTGTTCGACAGGTCGCGAAATTTGAGCCGCTGCATGTGTCCATGGACGCGCATGATCGGGGGGGCGCCCACTGTGAGGTGGAGGTCCGACCCTCCCGACTCGAAGAGTACTTTTAAGAATTGGTCAATCTGCGCCATGTGGGGGTCTCTCTGTTGGCCTCAGCTGTCTCTGATCGTCTTACGAATGCAGGGGTTCGAGAGACCATTCAAGATGATCTCCCTCTTCGCGCTTGATGTGCAATTCCCAACGGATGCCTGCGTCGTAGGCCGGGCTTCGATCTTCGTCCGCATTGATGTAAATGCTTCGCCAAGACGGATCGAGCAGAAGCAGCGGCAGGTGTGGCAGAATTTCGTGCCCCAAAGAGGACGGATTCGAGGTGACGACAAACCGAGCCGAACCAGAACGCGCCAGGAGTCGGATTTCGGACATGATGCCAGGGTCGGGCAAGACGAATCTATCGTGCAGTGCCGAGCGGGCCTGCTGGGGTCGGAACAAAAACTCGTGCCCCGACTCATCGGCGATGTAACTCACCTCACACGGAGTCACGATCCCGGCTTGGCTAATTTCTCCGTCTCAGACAGCGCGGACCTTCCCCTTCACCTCTTCCATAGGAGGTGGATCAAGCAGGTGCCTGATCTCGGCATCCCAAAGGCCTTGGAGAGGGCGACGCCTGATGAAGCTGACCCGTTCGTAGTTGGAGGTCCCTGAGAGGGGGAGAGAAAAGAGGTGGCTCCGGGGGCGCCCGGTCCGAT
>ERZ890510.551-NODE-551-length-29283-cov-5.474032_pt1 | contig 29283 bp, 30 predicted proteins | sample MGYA00521265_ERZ890510 | MGnify/ENA primary metagenome ERZ890510 (study PRJEB32303, sample SAMEA104408624) | aquatic metagenome | biome: Brackish water; feature: Chemocline; material: water | place: Baltic Sea | collected 2014-10-26T21:54:00 | depth 110 m ... | reverse complement strand
ACGGGCACGATTCGCTTAATTGTTACAGGGTAGGATTGTTCGCTACTTATAAAAGTAATTGAGGAGCTCGCGCTTAGAGATTCAACATCCCTTGGCTGAATTTTAGCTTCAATCTCTATTTTCTCAAGGTCGTTCAGTCGCAGTAGGGGAGAGCCTGGTGTGGTAATTTCGCCAACTTGGCCAAAACGTTCTCGAATGACCGATTTGAACGGTGCCCTAATTGAACATTTTCCTACTGATCGCTTCGCGGCCTCATACTGCGCTCGATAGAGGGCGACCAGGGATTGAGCGCTCGCAAAGTCGGTTTCTCTCACGTTCAGAGCTTCCGGAGAAATGAATCCTTTGGAGATTAATGTTTGCGCCCGGTCTAGCTGTCTTTTGCTGAGATCAAACTTAGATTGAGCCGATGTTAGATTTGCCCCCGCTTGCTGCAGCGCAATATTGTGATCTGTTGGATCCAGCTTGATTAAGACATCGCCTTTTTTAACTACTTGGCCGACTTCTGCGTTGATGGCCAAGATCCTGGCGGACACTTCTGCAGATAATTTACTGTCGTTTAGCGTTATGACCGACGCGAAGGCCGTTGTTATAGGGTAGATCACAATACCACCCAAACGGATCACAGACACATTTTCTGATTCTGCATTCGCAGGGGTGAAGAACCCGCTTACAAAAAGCAGAAGAACACCTCCTGATAAATAGTTGACTAAGATCTGTCTTACTGGCGCCATGAGTGTATTGTCATTGTTCGAATTGCATTGCAATGCTTCAGTTGTTACCTTTAATTAGGCGTGTATTTGTGCTTTGCAAAATTGATGGGATAAGTAAATGGCATAAGTAAAAAGGTATTGGCTTTTTCTCTTTAGTGTTAGCATTCCTAAACTTATTTTGTAGGAGGAGATATTATGAATGTTCTAACTCTCATGTGCATCATCGTGGTCGGTTATTGGGTGATAAGTATGACCTATATAGCAAGAAAATCAGATAAAGATTGGGAATAAGTAATTATTTAAATTCAATCTAGTCTCGTTTTAAACTAAATTTTAGAGGGTAAATTAAGATATGGATACGTATATCGGAATGTGGGGATGGATCTGGGTAGTAGCGTTTCTAGTGCTATTCATTGGCATTGGTTTTTGGGGGATGAAAAAAACCAAGAATGACGAGGACTTCGCGGTGGCTCGTGGTGCTTATGGCCCGATAACGTTGGCATTTGCTTTTGCAGCAACAATCGCCAGTGGGGCGACCTTCATGAGTGTGCCCGGAATGGCTTATTCCAAAGGTTTCGCAGCAATTTGGTATCCCGCGACCTATCCAATCGCTATTTACGTCGGGATGATTTTAGCGATCAAATTGATTAAGCGTGCCGGCGATAAGTTTCGTTCCAATTCACTACCTGAATTCTTGGGGCAGAGATACAACAGTAATTTTTTGAGAATTGCCTTTGCACTCGTCTCGATTTTGCTGGTCTACTACATCGCCGCTCAAATTGTTGCAGCAGCTACAATATTCGAGGTGTTGCTGGGTTTAAATTATCAGCATGGGATTTTAGTCAGCGTTGCAGTGATCGCCCTCTACATTACGATGGGCGGTTCTCATGCCGACATCATGACTGATGGGATTCAAGGTGTGATGATGGTTTTGATCGCGCTCATCATTGCCGCGATATTTTTTATGGGAGTCGGTTTCGAAGGTACGGGCCCATCGCTCATTAACGACGCACTGGTAAAGCAAGACCCGAGTTTGGGTTGGGATAACTATTTCAAAGAGGGAGATATACTCTTCGGTAGCTTCTGGGTGATCTCATTAATTTTCGTTGCGCACATCCCGTTCGCTATGAATCCACATATTGGCAAGTTAGCATTTGCGCTTAAAGACCCCAAACAAATTCGCACATTCATGCTAATCGCCATTCCGGTCGGTTCCATCTTGGGCTTTACTGTTTTAGGCGGACTGCACGCTCGAGCATTATTTGGGGCAGACATTAGACCTGACGCGGCTATTCCTGTTTTGTTCACACAACTCTTCCCCCCGTTTGTTGCTGGCCTATTAGGAGTTGGTGTGTTGTCAGCCATTATGTCGACCTCCGATGGGTTATTCATCTCCATCGCGGTTATCTTCAGCAACGATCTTTATAAAAAGACCTTTGCACCAGTCATACACAAACACAAATCCAAAGAGCAGATCGAGCAAATAGCACTCAATACTTCTCGAGTTGCCATTGTTTTAGTTGGTGTAGTGGCCTGTTGGCTAGCGTGGGAACCACCGCAGTTCTTGGCGGTGTTGCTGTGGATGGGGGTTGGTGGCATTCTCTCCGGGGCGACGGGACCTCTCTTGATTGGTTCTTTGTGGAGACGGGCTACTAAGTCCGGGGCGATTGCATCATTCTTGGTGGGCGTGATTGGCTTCGGAGCCAGCGTCATCTATTGCTTTGTGTTTAAAGATGTACCTTATAAAAATCCGTTTGTGATCGCAGGCCTAAGTATTATTGCGGCAGCTGTAACGATGATCGTCGTGAGTCTATTAACAAAGCGGCTTCCACAAGCGCACGTTGATGATATGTTTGGTGAGTCAGCGTAAAACTTGAAGTGACTGATTTAGTATTGGTAAATTAGGAAGGGAGTATGTGGCTATGACGGATCAGTTCTCTATGTCTTCATTCCGACTTGACGGTCGTGTAGCTCTGGTAACAGGGGCAGGCCAAGGCCTCGGAGCGTCGATTTCCATGGCGTATGCGAAGGCCGGTGCGTCAGTTGTCTTACTTGGACGGACCGAAAGCTACCTACAAGAAACTGCTGATTCAATCCGTCAAGATGGCGGTGAGGCCTCTGTAATCGTCTGCGATGTGACAGATGATCAAAGATTGCGTAGTGCGATAGGTGGATTATCGCGTTTAGATATTCTGGTTAATAACGCGGGTACAAATTTCCCAGAACCTTTTCTTGACGTCAGCGATGATCATTTAGATACCATGCTTGATTTAAATGTACGGGCTTGTTTTGTGGCTGCGCAGTCAGCAGTCCAGGTGATGTTGAGGTCTGCAGATTTAGATGAAAAAGGTGCGTGTGTCGTTAATATGTCCTCTCAGATGGGGCATGTAGGCTCCCCCAATAGAACTGTTTATTGCATGACCAAGCATGCGATTGAGGGGCTTACTAAAGCGATGGCGGTCGAGTTGGCTGATAAAAATATCCGTGTGAATAGTATTGGCCCAACATTTTCAGAAACGCCTATGGTCAAGCGTATCGTCGACACACCGGAGAAGAAAGAGTTCGTCACTTCTAGAATCCCCATGGGTCGTTTGGCCAAACTGGAGGATGTGGCAGCAGCGGCTGTTTATCTCGCGTCACCGGCAGCGTCCATGGTTACGGGTACTCACTTACTTGTTGATGGAGGTTGGACCGCTCAGTAGAAGATCTAAGCTTAGTTAGACTCTTCATCCAGAAAAGGCAACACGTGTCCTAGAATTTCTTCTGGTTTTTCTTCTTGCATCCAGTGACCGCAGTCATCAATTACACCACCGTTAACCTGTTTGCTCACGCGCTTTAGCGACTCGTAGGTTTCTATTCCGCGACCAAAAGCGCTGCCCCCACCAAATGCTAGAACCGGCATCGTGAGTTGACCATTTTTTTGTATCAATTTTTCGTTGTAGCGCACATCCTCATCAAGTGCACGGTAATAGGCAAAGCCAGAGCGAAGTGTGCCAGGCTGTTTGTAAGTCCTTAAGTATTCAAGTTGATCTTCATGAGAAATTGCGTTTGATTGGTGCCCATAGTTGTTATAGAACCATCCAAAATAAATCTCTTCTCTGCCAGCTACTAGCGATTCCGGCAGGTCGGCTGTTTGATGGAAGGCGTGATGCCAGCGTTTGCCATTTTGGGAGAAAGTCCCGCTGCCGTCTCCTGGTACAGCGGTATCTAACATCACTAATTTTTTAATGTGTTCTGGGTTTTCTGAAGCAAGAACAAATGCAACCGGTCCGCCCCAATCGTGGGCCATCAAAAAGTATTGGTTGATGTTGAGGTGTTCGTGAACTAAACGTCGAATGTCTTCAGCGATATTGGCTTTCTCGTATCCCGTTAACGGTCGGGAGGAATCACCAAGACCTCTAAGGTCTGGCGCAATAATCGAATATTTTTGTGACAGTATGGGTATCATTTTGTGCCAGGAATACCAACTTTGAGGCCAACCATGCAGCAATACCAAGGGAAAGCCTGAACCTGCGGTCACATAGTGTAATCGAGCGTCTCTGGTCTCGAAGTGGTGATGCGTCACATCAATCATTTTTGTAATCCAAAGAAGCTATTCTGTTAAAAAAAATCACTTAGCGCCTTAGTGGTTTGTTCTGATTCCTCCTCGGCTAGGTAGTGTCCGCAATCAATCCCGAATCCTTGAACCTCAGTAGCCCATGACCGCCAAATTTTAAGCGTGTCGTACCATTGTTCAAGTTTCGCTTGTTTCCCCCACAGCGCTAATACGGGGCAAGTAATTTTATGGCCAGCCTTCTGGTCGGCCAAATCATGTTCGCAATCAATGGATATGCCAGCGCGGTAATCTTCACAAATGGCGCGAACAGTTTCAGGATTTTTAAAGCATTTGAGATAGTCGTCGACAGCTGTTTTCGCAAAGAATTCTCTTGACGACCGGTTGGTATGCCAACGCCAGAACCATTCAGGTGTTTGGTTTATTAGGGTCTCAGGTAATGGGCTGGGTTGAGCCAGGAAAAACCAGTGGTAGTACCCTAAGCAAAATTCTGAATTGGCGCGTTGGAACGATTCCAGCGTAGGAATGATGTCAAGAACGGCGAGTTTTTTTATAGTGGCTGGATGATCTAGAGCCATTCGGTAGGCGACTCGACCGCCTCGGTCATGCCCGGCAACGCTGAACTGTTCAAACCCAAGCGCTCGCATGACCGCAACCTGATCGCTAGCCATGGATCTTTTGCTGTACGCCCTATGGTCTTTAGATGAGGGAGGTTTGGAACTTTCGCCATATCCAGTTAAATCAGTGGCGACAACGGTAAAACGTTTACTGAGTTCGGGAGCGACTAAGTGCCACATAACATGTGTTTGCGGATTGCCATGCAACAATAGTAGGGGGGGGCCACTCCCTCCTATTCTTAGTCGTATCGAAACATCGTTAACTTCGATCGTTTTTAATTGAAATCCTTCAAACATAGTGTGATTTATGCTCCCATCTAAGAAGGATCGATGACGCCTTTCCCCGAGTTTTGCAGATCAAATAGCTCGTAGGCCTCTTTTGCTTGATCTAACTTCCACTCATGCGTGAAGAGGGCGTCTAGCGAAATTTCTTTATCAGCTACATACTCAGCACATTTGGCTTGCCCAACTTTTGAGAATGTCCAGGAGCCAATGATTGTGACCTGACGCCTTAACATATCGTTACTGACATTCAGCGTCACGATATCCCCTTCACCCACAAAGCAAGCTTTACCCCAAGTGCGCACGCACTGCACCGCTTGAGCGCGTGCGGCAGGAGCGGATGAACAGTCAAGTGAGGCATGTGCACCACGACCGTGTGTTGCGTCGCGGATCGCCTGAACTACATTTTCTGTTTTGGCAGGGTTAATCAATACGTCAGCTCCAAATTCCTTTGCTCGTTGAAGTCGTTCTTCACTCGTATCAAGGGCGATTACTCGGGAGCCCATTTGTGAGGCAAGAAGGGTGGCAGACAACCCCACGGGACCTTGGCCAAAAACCGCGATTGTCTGATCGCCCATCAGTTCCAGTCTGTGTAATGCACCCCAGGCTGTACCTGTTCCGCAGGAGATTGCAGCTCCTGATTTAAATGAAAGTTCGTCAGGCAGTGCTACCAGCGTCCTGGCGGGACATTTCATATATTTAGCGTGCGCCCCATGCCCGGTTGCCCCGAATACTTCCTTGACCCCATCAACGCACAGTTGTTCCCATCCCGTTGAGCAATGATCACATGAACCACAACCTCGGTAGTGGTGCTGCATAACGCGCATACCTTCCTTGGCAACATTTTCTGGCACCCCTTCACCAACGGCCACAACTATTCCACATGGTTCGTGACCCGCGATGATGGGCCCATCAATATCGCCCAGACCAAGGGACGAGGCTCCTCCCTCTGCTCTATAGAACTTTAGATCACTGCCACACATGCCAGAGGCTTTAATCTCTAAAACAACCTCACCAGGTCCTGGAGTTGGGTCCGGAAAATTTAAGATTTCTAATTTTTTGCTGCCGGGGAAAACGATGCCTTTCATAATGAATCTCCCTAAAGAATATGTGTTGTTATTTGAGGACGAATGGATTGCCAGTTTTAGCGCCTGTGTTGATCCAAACGCTCTTTGTTTGTAGGTACTGATAAATCGCTTCGATACCACTTTCTCGACCCACACCGGAATCTTTGTAACCTCCGAATGGAGACATGTAGCTTACTGCGCGATATGTATTCACCCAAACTGTTCCTGCTTGAATTTTTTCTGACATCCTGATGGCTCGACCAATGTCGCTGGTCCAAACACCAGAGCCCAAACCGAATCGAATATCGTTTGCTATTTTTACCGCTTCCTCTTCGTCTTTGAATTTAATCACAGAGAGTACAGGTCCGAATACTTCTTCCTGTGCGATTCTCATGTCATTTGTGACGCCTGTGAACACAGTCGGCTCGATGAACCATCCATCACCACATTCTGGTCGGTTGGCCGGTGTGCCACCGAGGGCTAGATTAGCGCCTTCATTTTTAGCCACATCAATATAGCTAAGAACTTTATCGTACTGTGGTTTTGTGGTGATTGGTCCTACCTGAGTCTCGCTGCTCATCGGATTCCCCATGCGAGCAGTTTTTGCAAGCGAAACGAGTTTTTCTACGAATTCGTCGTGAATGCTTTCTTGTAAAAGTAAACGCGATCCAGCAATACAGGTTTGCCCGGTTGCCGCAAATATGCCTGATACTGCTCCGTTAACGGCATCTTCTAAGTTGGCGTCATCAAAAACGATATTAGGAGATTTTCCGCCAAGCTCGAGTGTGACGCGTTTAAATGATTTCGCAGCTATTTGATTGATGGCTCTTCCAGTGGCGTCAGAGCCAGTGAACGCGATTTTTCGAACGAGTGGATGTGAGGTGAGTGGTTCACCAACATCTTTACCATACCCTGTAACCACGTTAACAACGCCGTCGGGAAAGCCTGCCTCTTTAATGAGTTTGATAAACTCTAAGGTAGATGCCGAAGTAAACTCTGAGGGCTTGATTACGACCGTGCATCCTGCCGCTAGCGCTGGCGCCAGCTTCCATGCCAGTAACAAAAGCGGTGAATTCCAGGCGGTGATTGCCGCTACAACGCCAAGAGGTTCATGGCGTGTGAAGTTGAAGTAACCTTTTTTATCGAGAGGAATCACTGAGCCTTCAATTTTATCGGCTAGACCGCCAAAGTAGTAAAACCACTGAGGGACGTAATTAACTTGACCTTGCATTTCTGCGAGTAATTTCCCGTTGTCTTGCACTTCTATTTCCGCGAGTTTTTGGGCGTCTCTAGCGATTAGATCACCGAGCCTATGAACCAGCATGCCACGCTGACTCGCGGTCAACTCTGACCAGGGTCCGCTGGTAAATGCTTTATGTGCTGCCTGTACAGCTCGATCCACATCTGCTGGGCCACCTGCGGCCACTTGCGACCAAACTTTTCCAGTGAAAGGATCAAAGCTATCAAACCATTCGCCTGAAGCCGCTTCGACAAAATCACCATCAATGTACATCTTGAATTGTTCCATCCTCATCTCCTGTTTTAATTATCTTGAATGACTTTTAACGGACACCCATTTGTTTTTCTTTATTTCTTACTAAAGCGCTGATCGCTGTATTAAATGGAGTCTCGACGCTTACTTCTAGTCCGACATTCGGTATTGCACCGTTAATGGCATCAATTTCAGACATCCGACCAGCTAAGTGATCGAGCAGCATCGAAGGTTTGGCGTTTGGTATTTTTGAGCCGAAATTTTTAACGTAATCGATAGGGTCATCGATTCGAACATTAATGTTTTTAGCCATGGCAACGTTATAAGCTTCCCGCGCACAATTCGATGCGCAAATCCATGCGTCTGAATCTTCCATCACTTCTCCGACAGTGAGACCCGTTATGGTACAAGTCCCCGAGAAGCACACGTTGCAGATTAGTTTTTCCCAGACCAGTTGATCAATATCATCAAAGCACTCTACGCGGAATCCGCCGGACTCCCACGTTGCGGCAATCGTTCGTAGTCTATCGGTCACTGGCCCTGAAAACTCACCCAACCGAACGAGTTCCCAGCCATTGTGGTGGGCGTGACCTGGTTCTTTAATGGACGCACCGAAGCCGCCAACGACACCAACTGCTACTTTTTCAAACCCGAGTATTTTTGCTGCGGTTTCAGGACCTCCCAAGCCATTTTGAATCGAGAGTACCGCTGTGTCGGCACCCATCAACGATACGGCTGACTGTGCGGCAGCCCCTACATGCATTGTTTTGGTCGCGATGATGACTAGGTCACACACTCCAACGTCAGTTGTATCTGTTGTGGCATTTAGTTTGACGATTCTGGATCCAGATGCGCCCTCTAAACGTAAGCCATTTTTCTTGATCGCCGCGATGTGATCTTTCCACGCATCAACTGCCCATACGTCATGACCTGCGTCAGCCAAAAGGGCAGCGTAGACGCTGCCCATCGCCCCGCACCCTAATATTGCGATTTTCATAGTTTTCCCTTCGACCTACTGATTGAAGTGTAAGCGTAATGGTTGGTGGCGCTAGCCTAAATCAAACGCTTGCGTTCTCTGCGTAGATCTCAACACAATTACCTTCAGGGTCGAGCACTTGAAAAGATGTGAATTCAGGGCCAACTTTGAGCGGCTTGTCGAACCGGTCTCTCCATTCATGCAGTTTGGCCATATTTCTGACTTTAAATCCGAAATGAAGCATTGAAGGTTGGTTGATGGGGGTGCCTTGTTGGAACGCTATTAAGACCCCATCACCTCTGACCACATGTTGATCTGCTGATAATTCAAAAGTTTCAGCGTACCATTTCGCCATATCATGCGGTTTTTCAGATGGGATGTTGGCATGTTCTAATCGGAAATCAGACATGATATTTTCCTCTATTTATAGTTATAACTGGCTGGCAAAGATTCGTTAGTCGCTTTTGGTGACTGTCTACTTTGAAGCCGGAATAATTCCAATTTTAAATTGGTCAAGTATCCTACAACGATGGATGCCTATCTGTCCAAGAAAACTAAGAGCTAATTGTATTGAGCTTGATTCTCTGGTTGTTCCGTGGCGAGCGATCACTGAAATTTCGGTTTTCTTTTTTCTAGAAAAGCATGTACGGCCTCATGGTGATCGGCGGTTTTGTGAGCAATGGATTGAAGATTGGCTGAAAGCTCGAGCAAGCTGGCTAAGTCCTGTCTTTGCCCCTCCCTTAAGAGCTTCTTAGTCATTCTAAGGACTAGACTGGGATTTGCCGATATGCGTTCAGCGAGCGAGTTAGCCTCTGTAAGTAGTGTTTCCGGGGTTGTTAATAGAGAAATTAGACCAATCTTTAGGGCCTCTTCAGCATCAACTCTATCGCCCGTAAAACTCATCTCTGCTGCTTTCGACATACCCACAACTCGAGGTAGGAACCACGATCCGCCATCTCCCGGAATGATACCAACCTTTACAAAGCTCTCAGCAAAACTTGCATTGTGCGACCCAATGCGCATATCGCACATACAGGCTAAATCACATCCGGCACCAATGGCTGGGCCGTTGACTGCGGCAATTGTAGGAACCTCAAGATTATAAAGTGCCAATGGGATGCGTTGAATGCCTTGACGATAACTTTCTCGAATGACTTCACTCGATAGATCATCATCGAGCATTTTTTTCATATCTTTTAGGTTGCCGCCAGCAGAAAATACGGTCCCACTTCCCGTGATAATGACGGCTTTAATTTTTTTATTTGAGTCAATCTGATTGCAGATGCTGACAAACTCATCAGCCGCGGTATTACCCGTCAGAGCATTACGAGTTTCTGGCTCATTCATCGTCAAGGTTACGATGGGCCCGTCTTCTTGAATATTTAGGAATTGAGACATTCGGTATGCTCTAAATAGATTGAATTATTTGAGGTTTACGCAAATGAGTTGGCAATCGCTTTTCCGACATCAGAGGTTGCAGCTGAACCTCCAAGATCAGGAGTGACCGGACCGGAAACCAAACAAGCCTCAATACTATTGGTGATCGCTTTAGCGGCAGTGTGCTCGCCAAGATGATCTAGCATCATCGCACCGGACCAAATTTGAGCGATTGGATTTGAGATGTTTTTGCCATAAATATCAGGAGCCGAACCATGCACGGGTTCAAATAAAGACGGAAAGTTTCGCTCAGGATTAATGTTTGCGGATGGTGCTATGCCAATGGTTCCTGCGGTGGCTGGCCCAATGTCTGAGATGATATCGCCAAACAAGTTAGAAGCTACGATAACATCGAATCGCTGAGGATTTAAAATGAGTTGGATCGTGAGGCCATCAATGTGATATTGGTCTGAAGTGATGTTTGGATGCTCATCCGACACTACTTTAAAGCGTTCATCCCAGTAGGGCATGGTGATCGCAATACCGTTTGACTTGGTAGCTGATGTCACATGTTTTCTATCTCGCTTTTCCGCTAATCCGAATGCGTATCGCATGATGCGGTCTACACCTTTTCGCGTAAAGACTGACGTTTGCGTGACGGTCTCTCGGTCGGTGCCTTCGAACATCCTGCCGCCGATGGAAGAATATTCACCTTCTGTATTCTCACGAACAACCAGATAATCGATGTCACCTGGTTTGCGATCGGCTAACGGAGACTTCACTCCTGGCAGGAGTTTAACTGGGCGTAAGTTTACGTATTGGTCAAATTCCCTACGATATTTAATTAAAGAATCCCACAACGCTATGTGGTCAGGCACTGCGGCGGGCCAACCATTCGCGCCAAAGAAAACACAGTCATGTCCTCCGATGTCCTCTCGCCAAGAGGGTGGCATCCACCAACCGTGTTTTTCGTAGTTATCGCAGCTCCAATCAAATTTGTCGAATTTGAGTTCGAAGTTGTATTTTCGAGCGACAGCATCTAATACCCGCAACCCCTCAGGCATAACCTCTTTTCCAATGCCGTCTCCGGCAATCACTGCAATTTTGTAAGACTTCATGGAGTGCGTCCTTTTACGATTCTTATTTGGTTTATAGTGATCTTTTAGAGATCTGCGATAACATTCATTTTAAACCGATTCTGGGGTTTAAGACAAAAAACAAAAATGGTCGCGGCGCATAAACAGTGCGGCCATCCTGATCAATTAACGGTATTAAATACAAAGGATTTGAGATGTCAGAACTTATGCGAGCAGCAGAAGCTGTCGATTTTGCAATTGATGATTTGCGTCTTTGTGAGAGAGCCATGCCCTCGGTGGGGGATGGAGAAGTCTTGATCAAGATAGAGGCAGCTAGTCTTAATTATCGTGATCTGGCAATTCTTGATCAAAAATTCATGCCGCATTTAAATCTGCCATATGTCCCGTGCTCCGATTGTTCGGGGCAGGTGGTCAAGGTTGGAGATGGGGTTACCCGTTTTAATGAGGGGGATCGAGTAATTCCGGTCTATACGCAAGGGTGGTATAGCGGAAAGCCGACGCAGCAGCAGCGCACGACAAAGACGCTTGGTGCGCCGCTCTCAGGAGTGTTGCAAGAGTATATTGTGGTGCCAGAACAAGAGGCGGTTATGGCCGCTGCTTCTCTTACTTCTAAGGAGTGTGCAACGCTTCCAATCGCAGCCCTCACGGCATGGAATGCTCTTGAGCAGGGCGGAATTAAGTCCGGAGATACGGTGCTTGTTCAAGGAACGGGTGGTGTGGCTTTATTTGCGTTGCAGTTTGCAAAAATGGCTGGAGCCAGAGTAATACTGACATCATCTAGTGATGAAAAGCTTAGCCAAGCGAAGCAGTTGGGCGCGGATGTCGGGATTAATTATAAAACGCACAGCAATTGGGGCGCACTGGCAAAAGAGGCAACCGGAGGTAGGGGGGTAGATATTGTTATCGAAACAACGGGTTACACCTTATCTGAATCATTGTCGGCAGTATGTTTTGGTGGATTTGTTGGGGTGATTGGTTTCGTGGGAGGCCATGAGGCGACGATTTCTGTGAAGTCTCTACTGGGTCCTTTCATTCGCGTGCAGGGGATCGCGGTTGGATCACGACTGCAATTTGAAGCCATGGTGCGCGCTATCGACTATCATGGAATTAAACCCGTTATTGATTCGAGTTTTCTTTTAGAAAATGTTGCCGACGCGTTCAGACATCTCAAGTCTGGCAAGCATGTCGGAAAGATCGTTATAGAGATTTAACATAAATTTTGGTGCCTTGGCTATGACCCTTGAAAACCACTGGAGCAACACGGTATTCAATCTGATCTGCGAGCAGGACATTTCTATCGTGAGTTTTGTCCCCGATGCAGGTCTGTCTCAGTTGATTGATTTATGTGTGGCGTATGAAAGTATCCAGACCGTTCGGTTGACTTCGGAGGAGGAAGGCGTTGCTTTGGCAATGGGAACCTGGCTTGGTGGAAAAAAAAGTTTATTATTAATGCAATCCAGCGGGGTCGGCAATTGCATCAATATGCTTTCTATGTTGAACACTTGTCAGGTGCCGCTTCCAATGATGGTGACCATGCGTGGTGATTGGGGTGAATTTAATCCTTGGCAAGTACCTATGGGTCAGGGCACAGAGAATGTGTTGAAAGAGATGGGTGTGACAACGTTTCGAGCGCAAGAAAATGATGAAGTCGCAAAATGCGCTGAAGGTGCCATACGATTCGCGTTCAATACTTACAGACCGACTGCCGTACTAATTGATCAAAGGGTTTTAGGTGCAAAAACTTTTGGTCGTTGATTCAGTCTTTAAGTGGAAACTTAAATTGCCAGAAGGATCCTGATGACATTATTAAATCGTAGACAGGTGGTTGAGCATTTATTGCAACCCAGAGGGGATCTTCTTGTCGTGGCGGGTTTAGGTGCGCCCGCTTGGGATATCACGGCGGCTGGTGATCACCCCTTAAACTTCCCAATGTGGGGTGGAATGGGAGGAGCAATAGCGACGGGACTTGGACTTGCATTGGCTCAGCCGACCAAGCGCGTGTTGGTGATCACTGGAGATGGTGAATTATTGATGGGGCTCAATTCACTTGCCACGATCGGTGTGAGTCAGCCTACAAATCTTGCTATTGTTGTTTTAGACAACGAAGTTTATGGCGAGACAGGAAAACAAAAAACGCATACTGGATTTGGCGTTGATTTAGCAGCGGTCGCAACTGCGTGTGGATTTACAAATTCTTCTATAATTACGGACGTAAATGAACTTACTTCTCTTAAAAAAGAAGTGGACGGTTCTGGCTTAATGTTTGCTCAAGTTAAGGTTGATTCTAAATCAGAGGAACTAGCGCTCCCACCTCGAGATGGTGCGCTGTTAAAAAACCGATTTAGAGAAGCTTTGCTTGGTGATCAATGCCACTTCTCTAACTGAGGCGTTCGTCTTCTGAGCGTTAGAGGTTGTCCGTAAATCTGAATTCGTCAGGAATAACATAATATGCGTCCACTAGAAGGAATAACAGTTGTCGCGCTTGAGCATGTCATAGCGGGACCATTCTGCACTCGGCAGTTGGCGGATTTGGGAGCCCGCGTAATTAAGATAGAAAGGCCGGGTGGCGGGGATCCCACGCGGGCTTATGATGACCGGGTAAATGGTCTGGCATCCCACTTTGTGTGGACGAATCGCTCCAAAGAAAGTATCACGCTTGATCTGAAACAACCGAAGGGTCTTGAGGTGGTATTCACCTTATTACAAGGTGCGGATGTGCTGTTGCAGAATCTCGCGCCAGGGGCCACAGAGCGGATGGGCTTTTCTTACGAGCAATTGAAAGACCGTTACCCACAGCTGATAGTTTGCGATATCTCCGGATATGGATCAGACGGCCCCTATCGAGACAAGAAAGCTTACGACCTTTTGATCCAAGCCGAGTCTGGTCTGCTGTCCGTCAGTGGTTCGGAGGACGCGCCCGCTAAAGCAGGATGTTCCATCGTGGATATTTCTGCCGGAATGTATGCATTCAGTAATATTCTTGCAGCTATTATTCGTCGCCAGAAAACAGGCACTGGGTGCCGTATAGATATTTCAATGCTTGAAACTATGGCGGAATGGATGAGTTTCCCTCTGTACTACGCTTACGATGGGGCGGAGCCTCCTGCGAGAGCTGGAGCTGCCCATGCGACAATTTACCCTTACGGACCATTCACGATTGGTGATGGAAGTACGGTTATGTTAGGGCTTCAAAATGAGCGCGAATGGGCTATTTTTTGCGATCAAGTACTGCAACAACCTGAACTTAAAACGGACTCTCGGTTCTCATCAAACACGAAGCGATCAGAATTGCGTCATGAGCTACGTGTGATCATCATTGAAGTGTTTTCACAAATGACTTTAGCTTCGGTTACAGAGCGTTTGGATGCCGCAAAAATTGGAAATGCTTCGATGAACTCAATGCGACAAGTTTGGGATCATGCACAACTCGCGGCGCGTAATAGGTGGACATTAGTCGACTCATCGAATGGGCCGGTAAAGGCGATGCTCCCTCCAGGCGTACCGAAAGAATTTTCGCCTCGGATGGATCCTATCCCAGAGGCAGGTGAGCACTCAGAGAAGATCCTATCCGAATTTGGATACAGTAATAGCGAGATAGATGAGCTCAAAAGTTTTGGTGTTATTTGATCAGTTCTGATTTTAGAGTCTAGTAATAAACTTATTTTTTATATTAAGAGAGTGGAGTGAGTAATGTCAGCAGTAGATAATAAATCGTATCTAAACTTGATTAATGGCAAACTTGTGTCGGCTCAAAACGGTCGATCCTTGGATATGATCGATCCGTGTAATGGCAAGACATTTGCAACCATACCCGATAGCGATGAGGCGGATATCAATGCTGCGGTCAGTGCTGCTCAGATGGCTTTAGATGGCGATTGGGGACGTATGGCCCCAGTTGAGCGCAGTCGAATTTTGCACCGTTGGTCTCAGCTTATTCTGGAGAATTTTGAAGAGTTAGCCAGTCTTGAATCTCGAGACACAGGAAAACCGATCACGGCCGGTCGTGCTGACATCACCGCAACTGCTCGATATTTTGAGTTTTATGCCGGCGCTGCCGATAAATTACATGGTCAGGTGATTCCTTATTTAGACGGGTACAGCGTCAATGTGCACCGGGTGCCATATGGCGTAACTGCCCATATCATTCCTTGGAATTATCCTGCCCAGCAGTTTGGGCGGAGTGTAGGGCCTGCTCTAGCCGTTGGTAATGCTGCTGTGGTTAAACCGTCTGAAGACGCTTGTTTGACCACGTTATTGATGTCGCAACTCGCACTGGAGGCCGGTCTTCCAGCAGGGGCACTCAACATCGTTGCTGGATTAGGGGAGAGTGCCGGGGCGGCTTTGGCGAATCACCCACATATTAATTTCATGAGTTTTACGGGTTCGCCGCGCGTCGGTACCTTGGTTCAGCAGGCGACCGCAAAGCACTTTGTAGGGTGCACGCTAGAGTTGGGAGGGAAGTCTCCTCAACTCATATTCGCAGATGCGGATTTAGATAAAGCATTACCGACTGTTGTGAAGGCCATTATTCAACACGCGGGACAAACATGCTCCGCTGGAAGTCGCATATTGGTCCAAAAAGAAATCTACAACGAATTTATGGCACAAGTTGCAGGGTTGTTCGCGAAAGTAAGAGTCGGTACACCAGAGATGGATCTGGATTGTGGTCCAGTAATGAACGTGCGACAACAATCCCTTGTTGACGGATTTAGAACCGATGCGATCAAGTCTGGTATCGAACTGCTCGCTGAGGGTGTGTTTGCTGATGGGCTTGATCAGAATGGTTTTTGGGTGAAGCCGGCACTCTTTGGAAATGTGCCTCGTGATCATCGACTAGCGTGTGATGAGGTTTTTGGTCCAGTTCTCTCGGCTATACCTTTTGATGATGAACTTGATGCCATAAGACTGGCTAATGCAACGGATTACGGCTTAGTTGGTTCAGTTTGGACGAAGGATGGAAACCGGCAGCAGCGAGTCGCAAAACGTATGAACTGTGGACAAGTATTCATCAATAATTATGGTGCTGGGGGTGGTGTGGAGTTGCCTTTTGGTGGAATGAAGAAAAGTGGTCATGGGCGAGAAAAAGGTTTTATAGCGCTTGAGCACTTTACGACCACAAAAACGATAATTCATCATCACGAATAGATGATGGACTTATTGTTATGAACGTTAGACCTTGATTTAATGGATCCTAAGAATTCATATAGCGATTGGATTGGGCGCACTGAGACGGCTCAGGATAATGTGGATGAGTCTCGTGTTGCAAAGATGTATGCGACCCTTAACATGACGGCCCCGGACTCACTCATGGGTCGGGAGTTACCAAGCTTATGGCATTGGATGTTTTTCTCGGCAGTGGTGCCCTTCTCTGAATTGGGGAACGATGGACATCCTGAACGGGGTGGGTTTTTACCCCCTGTCGATCTGGCCAGACGTATGTGGGCAGGTGGGCGATTAGAGTTTACTAGACCGCTCGTGGTGGGGCGGGCGATTCGTCGGGAATCCACGATTAAAAATATCGTATCCAAAAGTGGACGGAGTGGAGAAATGGTCTTTGTAACAGTCGCGCATCAGATTCTAGATGAGGACGGGGTATTAATCGATGAAGAACACGACATTGTGTACCGTGATCTAGTATCAGGAGATGCGCCTTCTGCCAAGTTTAAAACAGCCGATGAGTTGTCTGATTTTTCGAAGGAGGTTTCCCCTGATCCTGTGACGCTCTTTCGATACTCTGCGTTGACCTTTAACGGCCATCGAATTCACTATGACCGCAAATACTGTTTGGAAGAGGAGGGCTATCCAGGTCTGGTATTTCATGGTCCACTGACGGCAACCTATTTGGCGCGGCTGTTATTGTCTCAAAATAAAGATTTATTCCTTACTGGTTTTCAATTTCGTGCGGTCAAACCATTATTCGATACGCATAATTTTATGACTCATGGCAAGGGACAAGGGGCAGGCGCTTACAATTTGTGGGCCACAGATCACCAAGGTCATATTGCGATGGAAGCGCGAGCGACGTGTAAGGCCTAACCGAGTTGTATCAATTAAGAACGGAATTAGATATGCGTATTGTTGAAGATCAGTATCAAGAAATTAGAGATGGTGTTCGCGCGGTTTGTGGACAGTTTCCCGATGAATATCATCGATTGATTGATTCAAAAAGGACTTACCCCGAGGAATTTGTTAACGCACTAACGGCGGCGGGGTGGTTATCAGCGATGATTCCGGAGGAGTATGGTGGTTCCGGTCTTGGTTTGACTGAGGCTTCGGTGATTATGGAAGAGATTAATCGCTCAGGCGGAAATGCAGGTGCTTGCCATGGCCAAATGTACAACATGGGCACGCTGCTGCGTCATGGCTCCGACGAACAGAAAAAGAAATACCTGCCTGCAATTGCGCGCGGTGATCTGAGACTTCAGTCCATGGGGGTTACGGAGCCTACTACTGGAACCGATACAACCAAAATCAAGACGGTTGCGGTGAAGAAGGGTGATCGTTATGTTGTGAATGGCCAAAAGGTTTGGATCTCACGGGTACAGCATTCAGACCTTATGATTTTGTTAGCTAGAACTACCCCGCTGCAAGAAGTCACTAAAAAGTCTGAAGGGATGTCCATTTTTATCGTAGATCTGCATCATGCGATAGCCAACGGCCTGACTGTTCGACCGATTGAAAATATGGTTAATCATGAGACTAATGAATTGTTTTTTGATGAATTAGAAATACCTGTTGAAAATTTGATTGGAGAAGAGGGCAAGGGGTTTCGATACATCTTGGATGGTCTCAACGCTGAGAGAACGTTGATCGCTGCAGAGTGTATTGGTGATGGCTACTGGTTTGTTGATCGAGCTACGCAGTACGCGAAAGAGAGGGTTGTTTTTGATCGACCTATCGGTAAAAACCAAGGTGTTCAATTCCCAATTGCCGAGTCGTTTATTGAGGTCGAGGCGGCAAACCTTATGCGTTGGAAAGCCTGTGAATTATTTGATGCAAAACTTCCCTGTGGGTCGGAGTCAAATATGGCGAAATATTTGGCGGCGAAAGCGTCATGGGAGGCTGCTAATGTATGTATGCAAACGCATGGGGGTTTTGGATTTGCGTCTGAGTATGACATTGAGAGAAAGTTTCGAGAAACCCGGCTCTACCAAGTGGCGCCGATATCGACTAATTTGATTTTATCTTACACGGCGGAACATGTTCTCGGATTGCCTCGATCGTTTTAGTGCAAGTCTTATTACTCAGAGAAGCATAGGGGGTCAGTGATGAATTTGAATTTAGAAGGAAAATGCGTACTGGTCACTGGGGCATCGAAGGGTATAGGGTTAGCGATAGCAAAGGGTTTTTTGTCTGAAGGGTGTGATGTACATCTAGTTGCTCGTTCCGAGATTGGACTGAAAGATGTAACGTCTCAACTCAATGAGGTAGCTCAAGGGCGCATCTCATATAGTGCTCTTGATTTATCTAAATCCGAGAATATTCCGCATCTGTTAATCGCAGCAGGCCCCATCGATATTTTAGTTAATAACGCAGGATCCATTCCTGGAGGAGATCTGCAGACTATTGATGAGGTCAGGTGGCGTGAGGCCTGGGACTTGAAAGTTTTTGGGTATATCAACCTCAGTCGAGCTGTGTATAAGCAAATGAGTGAAACAAAGTCTGGTGTGATTATCAATGTAACCGGGCTGGCCGCAGACCGTTTAGATACCAATTACATCGCGGGATCTTCAGCGAATGCGTCGTTAAATGCATTCTCTCGAGCTCTAGGTAGTAATAGTTTTAAGGATGGCATACGTTGTTTGGCTGTGAGCCCAGGCGCGGTGGAAACGGATCGTTTGGTCACCTTGATGAAGACTAAAGCTGCGCTAGAACTGGGCAGTGAAGATCGGTGGCCTGACCTGTTGAAGGGCCTCCCCTATGGCCGGGCTGCAACCACTACTGAAGTCGCTGATGTGGTTTTGTTTCTTGCGTCTGCACGCGCCTCCTACCTCAGCGGAATTGTTGTTAACGTTGATGGAGGTCATAGTTCCAGAGGAGGAGCGTTTTAGATTTTCCTCAAGCCATAATCATTTTTATTGATTCGTGTACCCGTATTCACGTCACTTCATTGAGGTGTTTCTCCTAAGTTACAGGACTCGAGTTCCAAATTTGGCGACGGCCTCCTCGGATAGACGAAGCCCAAGACCGGGCTCTTCATTTAGTGTTAGCACTCCTTCCTTGATTGCCGGGGGGTTTTCATAGAGTTCGGCTTGAAGTGGATCCCGCTCAGGGTCAGTGAACGATTCGACAATGCAACCGGCGGGACTGCCCGCCACTATGTGTGCATGAATGAAACAGTCATGATGAGGGGCTACTTGTACATGATTGAGTTCGCAAAGAGCTGACAGTTTTCGTCCTTCGGTGAAACCTCCTGTCATCGTGCAGTCGAACTGCAAAATATCAATGGATTGCTCGTCGATGAGCGATCGACAACCCCAGCTCGTCAATTCACTTTCACCCGCTGATAACGGTATCGAGGTTTTTTGTGAGAGCAGCTTGAGTTCTCGGCGGTCATCAGCCCATCGTACGGGCTCTTCCAGCCATCGAGGGCGCAGAGGCTCCAGCAGTTTTGCTCCCTCTATTGCGGTCCTTAGATCCCAACCTCGGTTGACATCAACCATCAAGTCGCAGTCATCACCGATAATTTCGCGAATGAGCGCCATACGCTCAATATCCTCCGCGAGTGACACACCGCCAACCTTGCCTTTGAATCCTCTGTGTCCTTGTTCTTTAAGCATCTGGATTTCGTCTCGAAGTTCGAGTAGATCCTTACCTTCTCGGTAGTAAGCGCAGGTTACATAACACGGTATTGAGTCCCGAAATCCCCCGAACAGTTTGTAGAGTGGAAGATTTGCATGCTTACCGAGGATGTCCCAGCAGGCAATATCTACGGCAGCAGCGATACGCATCAGCGCCTCTTTACCCCAACCCTTCTCATGCGCCAATCTAGAATGAGTCAAGTTAAATAAGGTTTGAAATAATTTTTCAGTGGCCAAGGGGTCGGCGCCCATGATTTGGTCGCTGATGCCGGTCTTAAAGCAGTGGACTGCCGCTTCGATGGGCGTGTAGCTTGTGGCGACGCCAAAACCCTCGATACCGGAGTCGGTGCGTAATTTGACGAGAATTTCATTCGCTCTCGGAACAATAAAGTGGCTGACCCAATGCGGTCTACCTGTGTCTGGTGCTTGAAGAATATGAACTTCTACATTGGTGATTTTCATAGTTTTCGCTCGGGATATAAAAGGGGTGATGTAGTCAGGATATTAATACGTTCAGGAATTTTATTTTTTTCGGAATGTTTTAAACAGTAATATCAATGGCAGGAAGACGAGACCATATCCTATCCAAAGCAGTAGATGGCTGGGAGATGTAACGTTATTCTTGATCGATAACGCGAATGCGGATGAATCAGGTGTGTTTGAGGCCGATTCTATTAAAAGCATAAATTTTTCTGGGTAAGGAATGGATATCGGGCCCATGGTAAGTGTGGAGAAGGGCCATAATGAACTTACCTTAATGTTTTCGTGAAATACAAAAGCGGTTCCAGTAGACAGCGATAGTGTGACCCCGTTGAGTTGCCCACACTGTGCTGGCGCGCAGGAAATTTTGATGAGCAAATCATTGTCAGCTGGTGATAGTGGAATTTCTAATGGTTGATAGCTTAAGCCCCTGCTGATACGGAATATCGATCCATCATTAAGTATCCAACGGTCACTTTTTTGATCAAGCATCACGGTACTAAGGACCTCTCCCGAAAAAGCTACGCAATAGAGTTGGTAGGCTGGACCTAATAAGATCCCGACGACGAACAGCGTAATGATTTTTATTTGAACTTGGGTCATGAGTAGCGCAATTTATACGGATGAAAATCTTTGATGTCGAACCTCGGTTGCGGCAAGGATGGCGGCAAATTGAAATAACCCGATCAGCATAAATACCCATATCGATAAATTCAAGTCCATTAGCAACCCGAATATTAAGGGTGCTATTGCAAGTCCAATATCTAAACCAGAATAAACAACGCCGTAAACGCGGCCAGTTGATCCCTTAGGGGCTGCTGCGCGAACAAGCATGTCGCGGGAGGGGCCTGCGACACCGGCACCCAAGCCGATAATTCCTAGGAGAGGGATAACAGACCAGCTTTGAAACAAGCCTAATCCGGTTATGATTGCTGTGGCGCCGGCGATAAATAGGGATAGCATGATGACTCGGTCGTGGTGATCTGTCATTGAGGCGACAAACCCCCCAACTAATAGCCCGACCGCACTTGCAAGCATGTAGGTTGTGATGCCTGCTATTGCCATTGTGTGGGGTATCGAGTAAATCGTTGATAGCGCTGCTGGGGCGAAACTTTGAATCCCTCCGAATGCTAGAGCTGATATTAGAAAAAATGAAAAACACATCCAAACGGCTTTAAGTTTTAGAAATTTAAAACCATTGGCATTGAGAGTCGATGGTGTTGATTCGCTATGGCTACTTTCATTCTCATTCGATAGAAGGCGGCGATTGATGTAGAGCAGTGCCAATGCGCCAAATGCCACCAATGATGAGGCGGCGATTGCTACCCTCCAATTAAATAATGAGGTTAACCCAACTAAGAAAACAGGGGCGATAGCCCAACCTAGCGCACCTGAAATGCCGTGGGTGCTGTAGGCATGCCCCAGTCGTTTTGTGTGTATTTTTTGGTTTAGTAGTGAGTAATCTGCAGGGTGAAAAACGCTATTTCCTAATCCGGCCAATGTCGCAAATCCAATCAGCGAAAAATAGCTAAAACTGAGCGAAAAGCCTAAAGAGGCAATTCCGGATAGGGCGAGTCCTAATAAGAGTGCGCGGATTGCGCCGTAACGATCAACAAAAAATCCAGCTAGAGTTTGACTGACACCTGACGTGATGAAGAATGCGGTCATTAGAAAACCGAGCTGCGCATTAGATAAATTAAATGCGTCCTTAATCCAGGGGAACAAGGGTGGAAGTATGAGGTGAAAGAAGTGTGAAACCCCATGACCAATGCTGACCAACCCAATAATTAATAAATCACGTTTAACTGGATTTGGAGCCATGTTTATTAAGTGTTAACAATAAATAATCGAGTTAGGCTTCGTGCGTCGGCATTGTGACACGTTTTAGTTAGGAGGTATTTAGGTAGGTTAGCTATACGCCTATGTTGTTCTGTTGTCAGGATTTAAATTGGAAATCGGATAAACTGATGAGATACTTAAATTACTGTCAAACAGAGACCGTGGGAGAAAAATGTGGACTTACAATTAACCAGTGCAAAAGTGATCGTAACGGCAGGGGCGAGCGGTATTGGGCTCAAGATCACTGAGCGGCTGCTGGCCGAAGGAGCATCAGTTTACATTTGCGATATCGATGTAGCAGCCTTGGACGCAGCTAAAGAAAAAAACCCATCCTTGATGATCGGTGTTTGTGATGTATCCAAACGAGATTCGGTTGCCAATATGGTTGAGCAAGCTGTTCAAGGGCTGGGTGGTCTAGATTGCCTAATTAATAATGCGGGGATTGCGGGTCCGACTGGCGCATTTCATGAGATTGATCCAAATGATTGGGATCGGTGTATTGAGGTTTGTCTCACAGGACAATTCAATTGTGCGCGTCTTGTCGTCGACCACCTCAAAAAATCAAATAATGCGTCCATTGTTAATTTATCCTCTGCTGCTGGAAGATTTGGTTTTCCAAATCGGGCGCCATACTCTGCAGCAAAGTGGGGTGTTGTCGGGTTCACTAAGTCGCTATCAATGGAATTAGGAGCGTTCGGTATACGATGTAATGCAGTTTTGCCTGGGCCGGTTGATGGGGCACGAATACAGGCGGTTATTCAAGAGAAAGCCAATATTGCAGGGAAAACTGCGGAAGAATTCACAAAAACGTGGTTGTCGATGGCTTCTATTAAAGAGTTGATTGATCCGCAGCAGCTCGCGGATCTCATCGCATTTATTGTGTCCCCATTGGGTCGAACAATCTCCGGGCAAGCGTTAAATGTCGACGGTGATTTACAGTGTTTGATGTAAGAAATTTCGTTGCGCTATGCAAAAGAAATATGAGATCGTAGGATTTTCGCCCCAGTATTCAGAAGCTTTTAAAGAATTAAACCTTGAGTGGATCGAAGAGTTCTTTGAGCCTGAAGAGATAGATCATAAAATGCTCTCGAGCCCTCAGCAATCATTTATTGATTCAGGTGGTGCGATTATATTCGCCATGGTCGAGGATGTCGCAGTGGGGTGTTGTGGTCTACTAAAACACAGTGATACGATTTATGAGATTTCGAAGATGGCCGTTACCCCGAGTTACCAAGACCTTGGTTTGGGACGGGTGATGTTGCGTCAAATTCTTCAAATTGCAAAGGGTCTGGGCGCGACGCAAATAGAGATCATGTCAAACACTATTTTGGAGCCGGCGATTGGACTTTATAAATCGGTCGGATTTGTTGAAATACCGCTGACAAGTGATGCGTATGCACGTGGAAATATCTCGCTACGTTTAGATTTGTCTAAGTTTGATTAGGCCTCATCTGCGTGTAAGAAATCTGAGGTTTGAAAAACCTTTCTGATCTGTGACTGTCACATTATTTGTTAAGGTGTTGAGGTTTGTGATTCAATCAGGACTTAACTCGACAATTTGACGGTGCCACTCAGGGTGATTGATATGCTTTCTGTAGTTCAAGTTAAATAATGTTAAAGATGAATAGTTCAAGAAGACAGTTTATGCGTGACGCAGGACTTTTGGGCGCCTTACTCGCTTTATCTGAGGTGGGGTTTCTGAAGATGGCGCACGGGAACACCTGGACTTGGAATAATCAGGCGTTCGAGGCTGAAAGTCTTCCCGCTGCTATCGGCGCATTGACATCTCAGCCTGTGATTAAGGACGTCAGGGGGTTCATTCAATTTGTCGCGCCACCAATCGCCGAGAATGGTGCTGTTGTTCCTGTGGGCATCAAAGTCGATGAGCGTTTGCGAGTGCGTGCAATTGCGTTGCTTTGTGAGAAGAATCCACGACCGTTGGCGGCTTACTATGAGTTGTCACCCGAGGCGGTTCCGTTTATTCACACGCGCATTAAAATGCGTGAAACTGCATCCGTTGTTGCTTTGGTAAAAACAGATGAAGGCTTCATTAGCGCTGATACGCTGATAAAGGTGACTCGCGGTGGTTGTGGTGGTTGATCTTAAGGTTATTCGCGGAGGGTAGGTATGGCACGTCCGATGAGAATTGTTGCGGCATGTGATGATAGCGGTCTGACGACCGTTCGAGTTTTGATTCGTCATGACATGGAGACTGGTTTTCGCAAAAGAGAAGATGGGACCTTAGTTCCCGCGCACTTTATTAAAAATGTGATGGTGCGTCATGCAGAGAAAACAGTGTTGTCTGCTGAGTGGGGCGGAGGAGTGTCTAAAAACCCATCATTATTCTGTTACTTCCGAGGTGGTGTGCCTGGTGATTCTGTCGAGGTGAGTTGGGTCGACAATCAAGGCGAGTCAAATCAAAAATCGACGCTTATCACCAGAGGGACGTCCGACTGAGGTCACGCAAATGCATCTGGTCCTATTTTGCCTGATCTGACTAAATGGCAAAAATGGTTGTAGGTGTGCTCAATTCCTTGAACGAGACCAACTGACCCATAGTCACTTAAATAAGCGCGTAGCGGTTCATCCGACAGGTTTGTTGGAAATGGAAGTGCAGCACCATCGACGCTAATTTTGGCGTTTGGTTCTATTTTTTCAATGATTTTGATGGACTCTTCTACTGTCGCAATTACACCGTTGATATCGAAAACACGGGCTTCGTTTCTTGGTTGTGATACGGACGCAATGAATGCGCTGGCTACTTCTCCGGCGTGTAGCCAGGACACTGGCCCTATAAACGGAATGGTGTATGACTGCTTCATTGCGGCTGCAAGAATTGCTACAGTTGTCTTTGAGCTCATGCCTTGGTCTCGACCAACGCCGTAGACGATACCCGGTCTGAGGCATGTGCTTGGGACCCCCCAGTCCTGCATGTAAACTTTAGCCGTTTCCTCGTTGCAATACTTATATGCACCGTAAAGTGTTGAAATTGTATTTGGGTCAAATACTCCATGGGCTGCGATTGAGCTCGCATAAGCAAGACGTTTGATGCCAAACTGCCGAGCAGCTTCTAAAACATTGATTGTCCCAACCACGTTAACCTGCGCCCCCAATATCGGGTCTGCTTTGCAAAAAGGTATTTGAAGCGCGGCTAAATGAATAATTGCACCTGCCTTGTGTTGTTCGACCGCATGCGTAATTGTCTTGGGGTCTGAGATGTCACCCTCGAGCCACGAGATCGAGGCTAATTCCTCTTCAGTCATTAGCAAGCTTGGTCGACGCGTGTCTTTTCGTAAATCAAGTGCGACGATACTAACGCCTGCGCGCTGCAGCAGATGTAGAACCCAACTTCCGATGCAGCCCCCAGCGCCTGTTACGACGACTGGTTCGGGGAAATCAGCTTTATTGACCGGAAATAAATCAATCATATTGTGGTCCTTTTTTAAAATCAAACGAGTGGCTTAAACATCCATCGGTAATGCGTCATCTGCTGCCCATTCTGTTAGAGATGCATCATAGACTTTAACATTTTTATGTCCTAGCAAATCTAACGCTAAAGCCACACTTGTTGCTGCAATGCCGCCCCCACAGTATGTGATGATTTCCTCATTGGATAGTGTGTCTGCAAAGATTGTTTTCAGCTCTTCGATAGATTTGAATGTATTGTCCTCGTTAACATGCTCAAGGGCGGGGAGATTAATGCTTTGAGGTATTCTCCCTTTTCGCCCGTAGTGAACACCACCATTCCCTTCATGTTGCTCGCGCCTGAGTGCGTTAATCAGGCACACTGATTGTCCTTGGAGGTGATGTAATACCGATTCTTTATTTGCTATTAATGAGGCATTGGGTTCGTGTAATGAGTGCCGGGCTGGGGTTACGGGTTTAGCGTTCCCCGTTTCTACAGGTTTGTTTTCTGCCTGCCATTTTTGAAATCCACCATCTAGGACTGCGACGTTAACGTGACCGAAAACTTTAAGGGTCCACCACAGGCGTGTAGCCCACCAGTGGTTTGTTGTTGCGTAAGTGACGACCATGGTGTCGTCACTTACGCCAAAGCGTCCCATTGTCTGCGCAAACACCTCAGCAGTTGGCAGCATGAAATGAAAGCGCGCGTGTGGGGTGGATAACTCGTGCTCGATATCTATAAATTGAGCTCCTGGGATATGCCCCTTGCGATAGTCGTCGATGGCAGGAACTACGTCATAAAGAGAGTAATCAGGTTTGGGAGGCAGAAGTGTGGAACTGTCTATAATTTTTACTTCTGGGTTGTCGAGGTTCTCTGAAAGCCAACCGGTGGAGACTAATGGCTTTGGCCAAGGTTGACTCGTCATGTGCTTTCCCCTTTGATTTTATTGATATTTTGTTGATTTATTCGTTCCGCATTGAGAACCGTTAATAGCTAGTGTAGTCTAATCATCTCATCCATAAAAATGGTCATTTAACGTTGGGGTTTGCTTCATGCTTGAGATGGTTAGCCTTAATTATCTGAACTATCGAACGGGATATTAGACGATGCTTGGTGATGCGGCGTATCTAGAAACGCTCTATAACAATCGTGTGGCGGTGTCCAACTTCCAAGACTACGTTGACCGTTGGACATCCAATTCTTCGGGGATTTGTCGCTCGTTAAAAGATCAGTGTGAGCGAGATGTGCCGTACGGCGATGATTTGTTGGAGACGATGGATGTTTATACTCCTGTTGGTTCGCCAAGCGCGATGCTGATGTTTATTCATGGTGGCTATTGGCGCTCACTTGACAAAAGCCAGCACGCATTCATCGCCAAACCATTTGTCGATCGTGGTGTCGCTGTTGCGGTTATTAATTATGCTCTATGCCCCATTGTCTCGATGCAAAAGCTTGTGCTTCAGGTGATGGCGGCAGGGGCTTATTTGTATCGAAATGCGAACGATTTTCGAGTGCCTAAAAAGCGTTTGTTTGTTGCTGGACATTCTGCTGGCGGCCATTTGGCCGCGATGGCTTTGAGTTGTGAATGGCCTGCTTTTTCCAAAGGTTTACCGAAGAATATTTTTCAATCAGGGTTTTCAATCAGTGGGCTCTACGATTTAAGGGTTCTGACAAAAATTGTCTCGATCAATACGGACTTGCGTATGACCGAATCGGATGCCGCCATGTTGAGTCCCGCCTTAATGCCGCAGCCTCAGGGGACGCGTTTATCCATTGCGGTTGGAGGGCAAGAGTTGGGTGGATTCAAAGACCAGCATCGGCTGATCGCTCAGTCGTGGTCGTCGAGTATTGGATTGGATACGCCATGCCCAACGGATAATCATTTCAGCATCCTTGAAACATTTGCAGATCCGAATTCTGAACTATTTCGTGCTGCGATGAAGATGTTTGAATAAATGCCTTTAATTGATTGAAGCACGACGATTTTCCTCAAGTATTTGAAGCGTTTTTAATCTATTTATAATTGATCAAGTCATGTGTGCCCACGGTAATTCAGTTTGAAGAGCGCCCTAAATAATTGCCTGATTTTTTTAGTCGCGACCTTGCTTTCACTGCTTTTGGTGGAGCTGGGATCTTGGATTTGGGTTACAACAGTTCGAGATCATCAACTTTCGCGATGGGAGTTTCGGGCAACGCAGCCACCACCGTATCAAACTGCGGATTATTTCAATGCGCAATTTCTTAAAGAGTCTGAGACCTTTGTGAATGGTCGATTGACGCAAGTTGTTGAGCTCGATGATTATCAGTCTGATTACTTCAATGTTGAAAATGGGTTTCGAGTCACCACCGATGTGCCTGAGGCCATGTCACGTCGTGTTTTACTGTTCGGTGGGTCAACGCTTTTTGGTCAAGAAGTTCCCGATGAGCATACGATAGCGAGCTATTTGCAGCGCATGCTGAATGATTCAGGACGAGCTTGGAAAGTATTCAATTTCGGTTTGCCGGGTATGAATGCCAACCAACAAGTTTCAATCTTAAAAACAATCCCTCTGCGCAGCACCGACATCATTATCTTTTATCATGGTGTTAACGATATTTACTATGTTGTATTTGGCGGAGCGGCTGGCGGATGGAAATCGGGCGTTCCGAACTTTCGTCCTATTCAAAAGCTTAGTATGCTGGCTCAGTGGATGAGTCGATGGCATGAGCGACTTAAGGGCTATAGTTTTACTGCTGATGTTGCGCTCGACATTTTTGATCGGTCTGTCCCCGCCACGATTTCAAATTCAGATACTCTAATTGCGGGAGTCGAATTGGCGGCAGTGGAGTTTCGCGCTGCGGTTAGTGAAGCCCATGCTATTGCCGTGCATTCGAATGCTGAGTTTGTTCATTATTTGCAACCTACGATTTTTGATGTGCACGAGAGGTCAGCATATGAGGTGGGATTGTTGACGCATTATTTGGAAACGCCACCTGGTGTGGATATTGCATTTAAAGAAGGGTATCCAAAGCTTCGCGATGTAAGTGTCGCATTAGCGGCTGATGGTATTCCTTTCCGGGATATTACTGATGCCTTAGATCAGCGTCATACCTATGGCGAGATATTTTTGGATTTTTGCCATCTAAATCATGTGGGGAATCGTTTGATCGCGGATCGACTATTTGAGGACTTACTTCAAAACTCGAATTGATTGATATGCACATACTTGTGCAACAGATAGATTCCCTAAGGCGACTCATTGAGTCGCCTTAGGGACGCCCTCGAGTCCGAGAATGAGATCCCCAGTTTTGACAGAATCAGTCAGAGGCGAGTGTTTACTAACTTCTAGAGCAAACTTTGCTGGAGCTGAAGAGGAATAAGATTTAAGAGTGTTTCGTGTCATGTGTTCAATGTTGATGACTCGGCCCTCTTCATTTGCGAAAACAACGGTCAAGTCAATGGGGGTATTTTTCATCCACATGGAAATTATTTGTTCCTTTGGAAAAACGAAAATCATTCCACGATCCTGCGCTAGAAATTGCCGCTCCATAAGCCCCAGGGCGCGCGCTTCAGGTGTCTTCGCAATTTCAACTCTAATTTTGATAT
>ERZ890510.550-NODE-550-length-29399-cov-7.267959_pt1 | contig 29399 bp, 28 predicted proteins | sample MGYA00521265_ERZ890510 | MGnify/ENA primary metagenome ERZ890510 (study PRJEB32303, sample SAMEA104408624) | aquatic metagenome | biome: Brackish water; feature: Chemocline; material: water | place: Baltic Sea | collected 2014-10-26T21:54:00 | depth 110 m ... | reverse complement strand
GGGGTCATCCTGGCAGGCTACCTGGCTGGACGCTGGCGCATCCTCGGTGCCGAGGCGACCACCGCGCTCAATGCCTTCGTCAGCTATTTCGCCCTGCCGGTGCTGTTCTTCGGCACCCTGGCACGCACCCCGGTGCGGTCGGTGCTCGATCCGGCGCTGATCCTGGGCTTCGGCCTCGCCGTCGTGGCCACCTTCGCGATCGGCATGGTCACCACGCGCCTGGCTAGCCGTGGCGGTCTGGCCGCCATGAGCCTCCAGGGAATCGCCGCCTCGTGGGGCAATGTCGGCTACATGGGCGTTCCGATCTGCCTTGCGGCCTTCGGCGAGGCCGGCCTGCCACCCGCCATGCTCGCGGTCATCGTCACCGCCATTTTATCGATGGTGTTCGGCGTCATGCTGATCGAACTCGAGGTGGCGGCGGGCCATGGACCACTCAAGACCTTCCTGCGCGCGGCCTTCAACGTGGCGCGCAACCCACTGCCGCTGTCGATCGCACTCGGCATCGCGGCCTCGGCGATCGGCCTGCCGGTGCCGACGCCGCTCGAAAAATGGATAGATCTCCTGGGCGCCGCGGCGGCGCCATGCGCGCTGTTCGCCATCGGGCTCTTTCTGTCCGACAAGTCGATCAAGAGCGGGCTGGCGGAGGCCGGACTGGCGACGATCATCAAGCTGCTGCTTCAGCCGCTGCTGGCGGCGCTGATCCTGCCGTTCTTCGTCGATCTCAGGTCGGTACCGGGCCAGGTTGCACTTCTCATGGCGGCACTTCCGACCGCTGCCAATGCCTTCGTGTTGGCCAAGCAGTTCAATGTCTCGGTCGAGCAGAACACCGCCGCCGTGCTACTTTCGACGGCGTTTTCGGTGATCACGGTTTCCGCCTTGCTGGTGTGGCTACGCGTATCCTGACAACAACGGAGGGCGACATGCTCCAGGAATTCAAGAAGTTCGCGATGCGAGGCAACGTCGTCGACCTCGCCGTCGGCGTCATCATCGGCGTTGCCTTCGGCAAGATCGTCGATTCGCTGGTGAACGACCTCATCATGCCGGTGATCGGCCGCATCTTCGGCGGTCTCGACTTCACCAACTACTTCGTCGGCCTCACCGAGGCGTCGAGCCAGGCGGCAACCTACGATGCTGCCAAGAAGGCCGGCGCCACGCTGGGCTACGGCAACTTCATCACGGTGACGGTGAACTTCCTCATCATCGCCTGGGTGCTTTTCCTGGTCATCAAGGGCATCAATCGCATATCGAAGGACGATGCCGCCGCGCCCAAGGCGCCGCCACCGCCCACGCGTGAAGAAGTGCTGCTGGGCGAGATCCGCGACCTTCTGAAGGCGCGAGGCTAGGCGGCGCGGCGTTCGAGCAGAACCAGATCGAGCCGCCGCGCGAGATCGTCGGAAATCTTCGTCAGTGGCAGGCGGCATTCGGGCGAGGCGATCAGGCCTTGCCGCCACAGGCAGTATTTGATCGGCATCGGATTGGCCTCGGCGAACAGCAGCGTCACCAGCGATGCCAGTGGCGTCCAGGCCGCGCGTGCGCCGGCGAGGTCGTTGGCGGCAAGGCGTCGCCCGACATCGACGAAGTGCTCGGTCAGCAGGTGGCTTGCCGCCAGGATGCCGCCGTTGCCACCGTTGGCCATCATGGTGAAGTAGAGCGCGTCCTCGCCGGTCAGCACCGCGAAGTCCTTCGGCTTGCGCTGCAGCAGTTCGAGCGACTGCGCGACCGAGCCCGAGCTGTCTTTCACGCCGACGATATTGGGCACGAGGCTGAGTTCGAGCAGCGAGTCGTTCGAGAGGTTCACCGCCGTGCGGTAGGGGATGTTGTAGATCACCACGTCGCGGTCGGTGGCGGCTGCGACGGCCTGGAAGTGGGCGATCAGGCCGCCCTGGCTCGGCCGATTGTAGTAGGGGCAGACCGATACGATGCCGTCGAAGGCGAAACGTTCCAGCCGGCGCAGCGTCCTTTCGACCTTGTGCGTGGCATTGCCGCCGACGCCTACGAACACCGGCACACGCCCGGCGGCAACGGCGACGGTGCGATCGATCAGCTCGTCGATCTCGGCCTCGTCGAGCGTCGGTGATTCACCCGTGGTGCCGAGCGGAAACAGGCCGTCGACGCCGAGTCCGATGTAATGCCCGATCAATCGTTCGTAGCTCGGGAAATCGACCACGCCATCCTTGAACGGCGTGATCAGGGGCAGCCACAGGCCGGAGATACTGATTGTCATGCAGTCACGCTAGGACGCTTCCCTAAACAATAAAAACGAATGTTTTTGATATGAACGTTCGGAAATGATTATGTATTGGGATGCGCAAGGATCTCGATATGGCGCTGGTGCGCGCCTTTCTCACCGTCGTCGAAAGCGGCGGCGTGACGCGCGCGGCAGCCGCACTCGGTGTCTCCCAGGCGGCAGCCAGCCAGCAGATCAAACGTCTGGAGGAAGCGCTCGACTGCCGGCTGTTCGAGCGTGCGGGCCGGCGGCTGGCGCTGGCGCCGGCCGGCGAGCGGCTGATGGCGCAGGCGCGCCGGCTGCTGGCGATGAACGACGAAGTCTGGTCGTCGATGCGTACGCCGTCGTTCGAGGGCGAGGTCCGTCTCGGCGTGCCCTACGATCTCGTGGGCTCCTTCGTGCCGGGTGTACTGCGCCGCTTCGCCAAGGCCCAACCGCGCGTCCGCGTCAGTCTTGTGTGCGAGGATTCCAGGATCGTGCGCGAGGCCTTGAAGTCGGGCGGCGTCGACCTCGCGCTCACCACCGAAGCCGACTGTGGCCGTCATGGCGAGACGCTGCGCACCGACCGTCTTGTTTGGGTCGGCGCCCGCGGCGGCGATGCGCATCTCAAGGATCCGTTGCCGGTGTCGCTCGGCGCGCCCTCCTGTGTCTTCCGGCCGGTGGCGATCGAGGCGCTGGGCCGGATCAGGCGCGACTGGCGCGCCGTATGCGAGGTGAGCCGTATGGAACCGGTCTACGCCGTTCTTGAGGCCGGTCTGGCGGTCGCGCCGTTGCTGCGCTCTTCGGTGCCCGAGCGCTTCGAGATCCTGAGTGGAGCCGGGGCACGCGAGGCTCGCCTGCCGCCGTTGCCGGAATTCCGAATCAATCTCTACGCCGCACAAGGCCTCAGCCCCGCCGCCCGCGACCTCGCCGATCACGTGCGTGCAGGCTTTTCCGGCCGTGTCCGGAGTCCGGGCAACAATTGATACGATCGGATGGCTGTTTCGACAGTGGCGGCGCAACTACAATCGCGGCCGTCATCAGGGAACATCTTTATGCGTACTCTGTTCGGTTGGGGCATCAAGCTGGCTTTCGTGGGCCTCATCTATGCCGGCGTCAGCGGAGCCATTCCGCTCACGCTGCCGGACACGATTTTTGGTTATCAGGTCCCCGATGCGGCCAAGCGTTTCGCCGGCGCCGGTGGCCAGCTCCAGGAGATCGCGGACAAGACGCAGACCGGTTTCAAGGGAATTGCCGACAGTCTCAAGTAAATCACGGCACGAGTTTAGAGGGGGCGTCCAGGAGCCCGGCCGCGCGATCTTCGGAACGCGCGGCCGGGCTCTTCTTTTGTCCGGTCTTCGATCAAGCGGCCGCCAGCGGTGCCGTCCAGGCGTTGTAGCCATAGACCCAGTCGGTATCCGTGACGCCCCTGAGCCAGGAATTCTGGCGCGAGGTGAGCTGGATGCGCGATGTCCGTTCCTTGCGTGTCGCTTCGTAGGTCGCCAGCGCCGCGGCGACGCTGTCGCGATCGGCGCCACCAAGGCAGCGTGACAGTACCGCGGCATCCTCGATCGCCATCGCCGCGCCCTGCGCCATGTAGGGCGTCATGGGATGGGCGGCATCGCCCAGAAGCACGACGTTTCCCGCGCTCCACTCTGCCAGCGGCTCGCGATCGACGAGGATCCGCTTGTGGACGGAGGGGCAGGCAGCCAACACACGCTGCACCGAGGGATGGAAGCCCTCGAACGCCGCACGCAACACCGCGACGTCGCCCTCCGCCGACCACGACTCCAGGCCGAACTCGGGCTCGGGCTGGCTGGTGACGAAATAGACCTCCGAGCGGTCGGGCTTGACGTAATACATCACGATGTGGCGATCCTCGCCCCACCATTTGGCGCACTCGTCCATCTCGAAACCATTCAGCAGCTTTGCCGGAAAGGTAGTGCGATAGGCGATGCGCCCCGTGACGTTGGGGGGCGCTTCGCCAAACAGGATCGACTTCACCGCCGAATGCACGCCGTCAGCGCCGATCGCCACATCGGCTTCAGCACTGTGGCCGTTGGCGAAGGCGATTCGCACGCCGCCGCCCGCGGCCGGCTCAATGCCGACGAGCCGGTGGTCGAGCCTGATCACCTCGTCAGGCACAATGCTGGCCAATGCTTCGTGCAGATCGCCGCGATGGGCCACCAGATAGGGCGCGCCGTATTTTGCCTCCGCGGTGGGTCCGAAGATCATGTCGAACAGAACTTCACCGGTTCGCCAGTCGCGGTTGTTCCATGAGCGTGGATAAAACGCCTGTGCGCGCAGGCGTGCCTCGAGGCCGAGGCCACGCAGCACATGCATGGCGTTGCAGCCGATCTGGATGCCGGCGCCGACCCGCGCGAACTGCTTTGCCTGCTCGTAGACGGTGACGTCGATACCCTTGAGCCGCAATGCCGCCGCAGCGGCCAGTCCGCCCATGCCGGCGCCGACGATGGCGACGTTCAGTTTGTGTCTGGTCATGCACGCTTTCCGGTCATGGGTTTACGGCGGCGGCAACAGTCGCTTGGCCTGCATCTCGGCGAAGCATTTCCGGAACATCGCCTCAGTGTCCATGACCTCGGTGAATCCGGCCTGCATCAGCTTGATGGTCGAGACAATCACCGCCGGCCCCGGCCGGTCGCGGCCGTAGCCCATCGTATAGTCGGCATATTCGAAAGACAGCCCGACGAAGTCCTTCAGCGTGCCCGACCTCAACCCATGGGCGGCGCAAACCTCCGCCCACTCGGCCTCGCGTGGCCGGATTTCTCGATCGAGCGCCAGCGGCACGTGATCGCCGGCGGCAAAACCCAGCGCGTCGGCGATGGCCGGCCAGACATTGGGCCATACGAATACGTCGCCATTGGTGACGTTGAAGATCTCGTTGCGCGCTGCCGCCGCGTTGCCCGACCAGGCGATGCAGCGCGCCAGGAGGTCGGCGTCGACCGCCTGTGCCGGGCGGCCCATGCCGCCGGGGTAATCCAGTTCGGTCCTGCCGGCGCGTCGCTGCAATGCCGCGTAAACACCCAGGGCCGGGATCACATTCATGGCACTGCCCACCGAGTCGCCCACGATCAGCACCGGCCGCAGGATCGACCATGCCCACGCCTTGCCCTGTTGGGCTTCGCGCAGGTAGCGCTCCTGATTCCAGTAGAAATTTGGCTGGTCGTGCATCTCCGAACGGTTTTCCCGTGCCGGTATGGCGAGCGGACGGACATGCGCGCCATAGGCCTTGGTGCCCTGCAGCAGCGCCACATGCCGCAGCCCCGGTGCCGCGCGCTCAAGCGGTCCGAACAGGTTCTTCAGCATCAGCTCGTTGATTCTGATCTGTTCTTCTTCCCGCCAGCCCGCGACCAGCCCCGGCCGTTCATAAAGTGCCGCGTAGACGAGGTGAGTGACGCCGGCGAACTCAGGTGCGAGCCTGAGGCATGCCGCGGCATCGGAGAGATCGAGCTCGAGCCAGCGTGCGCCGTGGGTTTCGCCCGGTCGGCGGCGCGAGACGGCAATCACCTCGCAGTCCGTCGCGGTCGCGAAGTGCTTCATCGCGGCGTAACCAACGAGGCCGGTTGCGCCGGCGATCAGGATTTTCTTGGCAGGCATCGGCTAAGCAATAGCATGGTTCGGCGATCTACTCCGGCATCTGCAACTGGATATCCCGGGCGGCCTGCTGGAGCGGCCGCAGGAAGCGTCGTTTGGCGGCGGCCTCCGTCACCTTGCCCGAGATCGTGTTGACGCTGAGAGCAGCCACGACCTGACCGCGGGGATTGCGGACGGGCACGGCCAGACCGCAGATCGCCGGATCGAGTTCGCCATCGACCCAGGCATATCCGCAGACGGCTGTTCGCGCGAGTTCCTTTCGCAGCAGCCCTGGATCGGTGACCGTGCGCTCGGTCAGCCGCCGCAGCTCGACGCGGCTGAAGAACAGATCGAGGTCCGTCGCCGGTGCCGCCGCCAGCAGGACCCGGCCGAGCGATACGACATGGGCTGGCAGTCGGCTGCCGACCCCCAGGCTGGTGGCGAGGATTCGGCGCGATGGCCAACGCTGGACGTAGACGATGTCGGTTTCGTCGAGGACCGCCAGTGCGCACGATTCCGACGTTTCGTCACGCAGCGTCTCGACGGTCCGTTGCGATGCCGCCCAGAACGGCAGCGAACTCAGGTATGACAGACCAAGCCCAAGCGCGCGCGGTCTCAGCTGGAAGTAGCGGCCGTCGTTTGCGCAATACCTCATCGCCACCAGAGTCGCGAGTATCCGTCGCGACGTCGCGCGCGTCAGGCCGGCCAACCGTGCCACCTCGGTGAGCGTATGACGTCCGGGAGGATGTCCCAGCGCCTCCACGACGCCGAAGCCGCGGGCAATGGCGCGCACGAAGCCGTCGCTTTCCTTTGGCGGCGCGGCGGCCTTGTCAGGGTTTCGGGGGACTGCCACTGTTGTTCGCCAGACACTTAAAATGTTCGTCTGGCGAACATTAGGAGAGGGCGAGCGATGGTGCAAGCGCAAGGCTTCGAGACCGATTTCTGGAAGGACGCCAACCTGCGCAAGGGCTGGGACGACATCGTGCCGGGCGAACCGCGCAAGACGCTGCCCTACCTGCTGACGCAGGAAGCCATCGCGCTCTACTGCAAGGCGGTTGGTGAAACCAACCCGCTCTACCTCGACGAAAAGGCCGCGAAGGCCGGTCCGCATGGTGGCCTCGTGGCGCCGCCGTCGATCCACATCCTGCTGATGTTCTCCTGCACGCCGGCCGACGACTGGATGCGCAGCCCGGGCACGATCAACGCCGGCCAGTCGTGGAGCTACAACATCCACGCCCGCCCCGGCGACACCATCCGGCTGGAGGCGCGCGCGCTCGACAAGTTCATCAAGCGACAGCGGCTGTTCGTCGTGCACGACAACGTCTTCTTCAACCAGCACGGCCAGGTCATCTGTTCCGGTCGTGGCCAGACCATCCGGCCGGCGTAAGTGGGGAAATCATGAACAACGATTTCGACAAGTTGAGCGAAGGCGACACGATCGACGGGCCGTCTTTCGCCGTGTCGCGCGAATCGATCCGCCTCTTCTGCGATGCCTCGCTCGACTACAATCCGCTGCATCTCGACGACGACTACATGAAGGGCGATTTTGGCCGAACCAACTTCGGCGGCATCATCATGCACGGCATGAATAACTTCGGCCTGATCTCGCGCATGATCACCGACTGGATTCCGCCAGGTGCAGTCCACCGGCGGCTGGAGACGCGATGGGTGAAGCCGGTCAGGCCGGGCGATACCATCCGGCCGGCCGGCACCATCAAGACCCGTCAGACGACGCAAAAATCCCGGTGGGTCCTGCTCGACGTCGTGGTGCGCAACCAGAAGGACGAGCCCGTAGCCGTCGGGGAGGCGATGGTCGAGTTCCCGCCGTGACTATTCAACCTTAGCGCCCGAGGCCTTGATCACCGGTGCCAGCTTCGCCTCGTTGGCAGCGCGATACTTGGCGGTGTCGGCCGGGCTCAGCCAGACGCGCTGGGCGCCCTGCTTGTCGAATGCCTCCTTGAGCGCCTCGCTCTCCAGTGCCTGCTTCAAGAGGCCCGAGAGCTTGTCCACCATCGCCGGCGGCATGCCGGCCGGCCCGCAGAATCCACCCCACGAGACAATCTCGAAACCTGGCAGGAACTCGACCATGGCCGGGATCTCCGGCACCGCGGGATGGCGCTTGGCCGAGGTCACGGCAAAGCCTTTCACCTTGCCTCCCTTCATCAGCCCGAGCGGACCGGGGATGTTGTCGAACATCATGTCGACCTGGCCGGCCAGGAGGTCCTGATGGGCGGGTGCGCTGCCGCGATAGGGCACATGCAGGATGTCGACGCCGGCCATGCTCTTGAACAATTCACCGGTGATGTGCGGGCTGGTGCCAGCGCCGGAGGAGGCGAAGGAATATTTGCCGGGGTTGGCCTTCAGGAGCGCGATCATCTCGGGCACCGTATTTGCCGGGAAGTCGAGGCGCGTCATCAGCATGTTCGGCACCTCCCACAAGATCGAGATGCCGGTGACGTCCTTGCCGGCGTCGAACGGCATCTTGGCGTAGAGAGTGGGCGCGATCGCATGCGCGGCGATCGTGTAGAGGCCGATCGTGTAGCCATCCGGCGCCGACTTGGCGACGGCATCGGCACCTACAAGGCCGCCCGAGCCGCTCTTGTTCTCGATGATGAAGGTCTGGCCGGTAAGCTTTTCAAGTTCGCGGCAGACGATGCGCGAGAGTGTGTCGGTCGGTCCTCCGGCCGGGAAGGGAACGACGTACTTGACTGACTTGTTGGGCCAGGTGGCTTGCGCCCGGGCGACGCCAGACGCGACCATCGGGCTGGCCAGAAAGCCGCCCGAGAGAACGAGGGCGCGGCGGCGGGGAAATTTCAACTCGGTCATCTCGAACGTGCCTCCAATGGCGTTTGTTGGAAGGCACCTTATTTTGCGTTCGTCGTTTCCGGTAGTGGGTGTGGCCCGCGACAGAAAATCCAGCGGCCCGTCCATTTCCCAAAAACGTTTTGTCAATTCGGCCGCGCGACCCTCGCCATCGCCGCGATCGCCTGGGGTTGGCGCGAACAGATTCTGCGCAGGTCGGCTCGAAGGCTCAGCCCACCCGGCTGGCGAGGGCGCGGATCCGGTCGAGTTCGTAGGGCAGTTTCAGCGCCAGTTCGGCGCGCGCCAGCGAAAGCCTCGAGTGCCGCCGTGCCGCGCGGTTCAGCTCCTCGTGACTGATCGTCGACAGCGAGATGAAGGCCTTTTGCAGCCGGATGACCACTTCGAGCGTGCCCGCACCGTCACGCGCTATGGCGGTGAAGGCGTCATCGAACATTTCGCGCAGTTCGAGTGCCGGGACCCGGACGCGGTCGTACTTCGCTTCCGCCGCGACCTTCTCGTCGTCGTCGAGCGGCGCCACCCAGAGCGCGAAGAGCCGGATGAAAGTTCCGATGATGTCGATCGCGGTGCCGGGATCGTTGACGGCTGGCGACAGCGCCCGGGCGGCGATCTCGGACAGTGCGACGAGTCCGAATCTCGGATCCTCCTCGTAGGTCCTGTCGTGGCTGACGAAGAACGCCCTTTCGATCGCGGCGAGGTCGATGTCGGCTTCGGTGGTGCCGCCGTCGGGCTTCACAAAGGCTAGTGCCCGGCCCGGGCTGATGAACGTGCCGGGCAGCGCCGCCACCGTGACGATGAAATCCTGTTTGGCCGCACAGGCCTGTAGTGCGCCGACATTGATGTGCTGAACGTAGCCGATCCCACCGCTGTAGACGGGCTCGCCGGCATCGATACCCTCGGCGTCGCCGTCGAGCGGTGCCGCGGACAAGGTCGGAAAGCGACGCCGGTGCTCGATCGCGGAGGTCGCGGCCTTCTCGACCCGGTCGATCGTTGTGCCGACCCGTCCCAGCCGGGCAATCTGGTCGACCCAGCGAATGAACGTCACCACCACCCATGCGATGACCGCCAAGGTCATCAGAAAGACCAGGAACACCCCGGCCCGGCCGTAGATTCCACTCTTGATGGCAACAAGGGCGATGATGCTGAAAATGAAGGCGGCGATGAAGGTCGACAGCGCCGTCTTCGACATGTCGTCGGAGATCACCAGGCTGAAGGCCCGCGGCGTTGCGCTGCTGCTGGCGGAGGCATAGGCGGCGACCATCGAACCGACGGCGAAGGTCGCCACACCCAGCATGCTGGCAGCGATGATCGACAGTAGTTTCTCAACGATGTCGTCGTTGATCCTGGGCAACAGGTCTTGAAATCCTAGCGAGTCGGTAAGCGTTGCCGCGAATGCGGCCAGTACCGCCAGAGCGGAAAAGAGCAGTGGGCGAATCCAAAGCTTCTCGCTCAATCTCTTGTACAGGAAGCCCAGGTGCCCAATCATGACGGACCTCTCCGATGCGACGGTGCTTGTCGCCTCAATTCAGCCGCGCGGCCCTGGCCATCGCCTCGATCGCTTCGGGCTGGCGGGAGCGCACACTGAGCGAGTCGGCGCCGGAGTCTTCCCAAGCGCGGTAGCGCTGCTGGATACGGGCGGGCGGCCCAACCAGAGACTTGAGGTCGACCCACTCGTCGGGCACAGCGGCGATAGCCTCACCCTTTCGTCCCGCGAGATAGAGTTCCTGGATACGCTGGGCGGCATCGCCGAAGCCACGGCGCACCATAATGTCGTTATGGAAGTTCTTGGTCTTGTGGCCCATGCCGCCAACGTATAGTGCCACCTCGGGCTTCAGCCGCGCCAGCGCGCCCGACACGTCATCGTCGACTTCGACATGCACCGAGGCCTGGATGGCGAAGTCCTTCAGGCTCTTGCCTTTGCCGGCGCGGCGAAAGCCCTCTTCCAGCCATGGCCGATATTCCTCCATGGCGCCGGGCGTAAATCCCATCGGCAGCCAGCCGTCGGCGATCTCGGCGGTGAGTTTCACCGTCGCCTCGTTGCCGGTGGCGAGATAGATCGGCAGATCGGGGTTCATATGCAGGATCGATTTCAACGGCTTGGCGAGCCCTGCCGAGCCCGGCCCGGTGTAGGGCAGGGCGATCTCGCGGCCGTCGTGGGTGACCGGTGCCTCGCGCTTGAAGATCTTGCGCATGATCGTGACGTAGTCGCGGATGCGCCAGTAGGGCTTGCCCCAGGGTTGGCCGTACCAGCCCTCGACGATCTGCGGCCCCGACACGCCGAGGCCGGCGATGAAGCGGCCGCCGCCAGCCATGGCATCGACGGTCGCGGCCGACATCGCTGCATTGGCCGGCGTGCGGGCGGCGAGCTGCATGATGCCGGTGCCGAGTTTGATGCGCCTGGTATGTGCGGCCAGGAACGCAAGCGGTGTCACCGCGTCTGAGCCATAGGCTTCCGCTGTCCACACCGAATCGTAACCCAGCTCTTCGGCGCGCTGGACGAGCTTCACTGGAATATCGAGATGCGCGCCGGAATAGCCGATCGCCAGGCCCAGTTTCATGTCCGCCTCCCTGTGCATTGCGCAAATCATACCCGGAGGTCTTTGAATATGCAGTCGGCTGGTTTCACGCTGCGGCGTCGATCTGGGTTATTGTTTGGCCGCAAAAGCCGGAGATATTCCTTTCACGGAAGGCCAATTGGTCGGATAAGTCGATTGCGCTTCGAACCATGCGCACGCAGCGACCAGCCGGACGGCAGGCTACCAAACATTGTTTAGGAGAGTGTCATGGCTCACATGGGAATGTGTTTTTGCGGAGCAGTGAAAATCGAGGCCGAGGGTTCGCCGGAGGCAATGGGTTACTGTCATTGCCGTTCCTGCCGTTCGTGGTCTGGCGGGCCGGTGAATGCCTTTACCCTCTGGAAGCCGGAGGCCGTGAAGGTCACGTCGGGAGAAGAGTTGGTCGCCACCTTCCAGAAGACCGATCGCAGTTTGCGTCAGTATTGCTCGAAGTGCGGCGGGCATCTGATGACCACTCACCCCTCGCTTGGCCTGATCGACGTCTACGCCGCCACGCTCCCCGCCCTTGCCTTCGTTCCCAGCGTGCACATCAACTACGCCGAGACGGTACTGCCGATGCAGGATGGCCTGCGCAAACTGAAGGACTTTCCGACAGAGTTCGGCGGTTCTGGCGAAGTCATCGAGGAATAGCGCGGCCGGAGATCCGATCTGGCCGCCCGATGGCGACCGCGAAGTCGTTGCTGCCTGGCGTCAGTGTGCGCCCAACCTCCCGAGCAGATGATCGCCGACGCGCAGCGCGTTGGCGATCGCGGTCAGGCTGGGGTTGACGGCACTAATGCTGGGAAAAAAGCTGGTGTCGACAACATAGAGATTGTCGACCTCGTGCGTGCGGCAGTCGGTGTTCAATACCGACGTCGCGGGATCGGTGCCGAAGCGGCAGGTGCCGGCCTGGTGGGCGACGCCGGCCACCGAGATGTCGTTCTTGAGATAGGCGTGGCGCGGCAGCAGGTGGTCGGTCTTCATGCCGAGCCGACCCAGCATCGACTTCAGCTTTTCGTAGAGCTGCTTTTTCGGAACCTGGTTGTTCGGCGTGTAGGCGAGCGTCAGCCGGTCATCGCGGCCAAGGGTCACGCGATTGTCGGGCGCAGGCAGGTCTTCCGTCGTCAACCAGAAGTCGACGGCATGGCGGGCGATCCAGTCGAGCGACCACATCGGCGCCAGCAGCGTCTCGATCGGCCGCTCGCCGCGAAACATAGGCGCCTGCGACTTGCCCACCATCTGGATGTTTCCCAGCGGATAGTCGAATTCCTTACCGGCGAAGTAGAAGTCGTTGATGCCGAGCGTCTTCTGATAGACGGTCGGGTTCTCTTCCTCCGAAAGCGCCAGCACCGCCGCGCTGTTGTGGAACATGTAGTGCCGGCCGACCATGTCGGAACCATTGGCCAGTCCATTGGGGTGCTTGTCGTTCGCTGAGGCCAGCAGCAGGCGGGCGGAATTTGCCGCGCCGCAGGCCACCACCACGATGTCGGCCCGGAGCGTTTCGGTCTTGCCGGCGTGGTCGACGACCACGCCGGTGACTTCGCGGCCCGAGGCGCCGGTCTCGAGTCGGACGACGCGGTTGTTGGTGCGCAGCGTCACATTGGGATGTTCGAGGGCCGGCCGCACGGCGATCACCTCGGCGTCCGACTTGGCGCCGAGCACGCAGGGGAAGCCGTCGCAGTTCATGCAGCGCACGCACTTGCTGTAGGGCATGTTGGCGGCGTCCAGCATGACGCCGCAGGGCGTGTGGAAGGGACGGTACCCTGCCTTGGCCAGATCGTCGGCGAGGCGCTGGATGCGCGGCTCATGCGCCAGTGCGGGGAAAGGGTAGGGCGCGCTGGCATGGGGCTCGGTCGGGTCCTCGCCACGCGCGCCATGCACCTGATAGAGTTGCTCGGCCCGAGTGTAGTAGGGCTCCATCTCGTCGTAGGAAATCGGCCAGGCGGGCGACAGGCCGTCGTGGTGGCGCAGTTCGCCGAAATCCTCGCGCCGCATGCGGTAGAGCGCGGCACCGAACATCTTGGTCGCGCCGCCGACGAAATAGTGGCTTTGCGGCTGGAATGGTTTGCCGTGGGCGTCGTACCAGGTGTCGGGCGAGACGTAGCGGTTCTCGACGAACACGTTCTCGGACCGCCAGTTCTCGGGTTCGCGCGGGAGCCAGTCGCCGCGCTCGAGCAACAGGATGCGCTTTCCCGAGGGCGCGAGATGGTGGGCCAGCGTGCCGCCCCCGGCGCCGCTGCCGATGATGATGACGTCGAAGTCGCTCATGTGAATTCTCCCAACCGCTCCGTGTAGATGATCCGCGACGCGGCCTCGATCAGCGCCAGATGAGAGAAGGCCTGGGGGAAATTGCCGAGGTGTCGGCCGGTGGCGACATCGAACTCCTCGGCGTAGAGCCCGAGCGAGGAACTGGCCCGCAGCAGGCGTTCCATCAGATCGCGGGCGCGCTGCGTCTCGCCAACGATCGTGAGCGCGGAGACCAGCCAGAATGAGCAGATGAGAAAGGTACCCTCCTTGCCGGACAGGCCGTCATCGGTCTCCTCGGTGCGATAGCGCAGCACGAAGCCGTGCTCGTCGAGCCCATCGGCGACGGCCAGAACGGATTTGCGCAACCGCGGGTCGTTGCCGGGCAGGAAGCCCAGGATCGCCGCCAGCAGCGTCGAGGCGTCGAGAGAGTCGGTGGCGTAGTGCTGGCGCAGGACGCCGTCCTTGGTCAATCCGTGTTCGAGGATATCGGCCCGGATCTCGTCAGCGATCGCCTGCCACTTCTTCTTCAGGTCGGGCGCGCCGCGGATCTCGGCCAGCCGGGCCGCGCGGTCGAGCGCTACCCAGCCCATCAACTTCGACGACACATAGTGCTGCGGTGCGCCGCGAGCCTCCCAGATGCCCTGGTCAGGGGCGCGCCATACCCGGGCCGCGCACTCGGCCTGCGATTCCACGACGGGCCACAGCCGCCGCGGCAGGCGCTGGCTGCGCCGCGTGTGCAGCAGGATCGATCCCAGCACAGCGCCGAAGACATCGTTCTGGCGCTGGTCGAAGGCACCGTTGCCGATTCGCACGGGGCGCGCGCCGGCGTAGCCGGACAGGTCGTCGCGTGTCGATTCGGTGAGATCGCGGCGGCCGTCGATGCCGTACATGATCTGCAGACCGCCATCCTGGTTGGGTTCGAGATCGGCGACGAACTCCATGAATTCGTTGGCTTCCCAGTCGAGGTTCAACCAGTGCAGCGCTTCGAGCGTGAAAGTGGAGTCGCGCATCCAGCAATAGCGGTAGTCCCAGTTGCGCTCGCCGCCGGGGGTCTCGGGTAGCGAGGTCGTGAGAGCCGCCACCGTTGCTCCTGTCGGCATGTAGGTCAGTCCCTTGATCACCAGCGCCGAACGCATGATGGGGTAGCGCCAGCGATGGTCGGGAATGCGGGCATGGGCGAGCCAGGTGCGCCAAAAGCGGGTTGTCGCCGCCATGCGGGCGTTGGCCTCATCGAGCGTCTGTGGCGAGTCCAGTTCCTCGGCCCAGGACAGGGAGCAGTACATCTCCTCGCCGACGGTCAACAGGTGGCGGCCGCGCACGCTGCCGCCCTCGATGCCGAGATGCATGCTGCTTTGCAGTCGAAGTTTCAAGTCGCCGGCGGCTGCATCGGCGACCCGGTTGTCGCCGTCGAGGAGGGTCCACTGCACCGACGTGCGGCCGTAGTCGAAGACCGGCTCGCAAGCCAGCTCGATCTCGACCTGTCCGTCGATGCATTGCACCGTGCGGACGAGCATGTGGTCGGCGCCGTTGTCGGACGGAGGACGGGTCGATGGTGTGATGCGATCCGGGCCGATGCGCGGACCCATGGTGAGCGCGTCGCGCACCACCACCCATCCTCCTCGGGTATTCCACGTCGTGACCAGCGTATTCGTTCCCGGTTCGTAGGTGCGGGTGTTGGGGACGGTGACGCCGAAGGGGCCGAGGCGAAAGCCGCCGGCCTGGCGGTCGAGCAGAGCGCCGAACACGCTGGGCGAATCGAACCGCGGTACGCAAAGCCAGTCGATCGAGCCGTCTGGGGCGACGAGCGCGCCGGTATGACAGTTCGACAGGAACGCATAGTCGGCGATCGGCGGGAACGGCGAGGGGGCGGCCGCACTTTGCTCCTGCGGCTCGGGGCGCTCCTCGCTCATGATTCGATCCACGGACCGTGCCAGCCGCCGTAGTCGGCCACCAGCTCATCGGCAGCGGTGGGACCCCATGAACCCTTGGCGTAGAGATGGACGGGCGGCGGGGCATCGAGCAGCGGTTGCATGATGCGCCAGGTCTCCTCGACGCCGTCCTGGCGGGTGAAGCGCGTGCTCTCGCCGATCATTGCGGCCTGCAGCAGCACTTCGTAGGGCGTGGCACCCTCGCCGCCTTCGTTGGCGAATTCCATGTCGAGCGTGATGGCCTCGGGAGTGGCCGACGTCGCGCGGTGGGCGTCGAGGGTGAAGCGGACTCCGGTCGACGGGTCGAGCTTCACGACGATGGAGTTGGGCTCCATCTTGGGCTTCTGCAAACGGGCGAAGCCCAGCCGGGGCGGTGCCTTGAACACCAGGCGGACCTCGGTCTGCAGCACCGGCAAATGCTTGCCGGTGCGAATGAAGAACGGCACGCCCGACCAGCGCCAGTTGTCGATGTCGAGGCGGAGCGCGGTGTAGGTCTCGGTGGTCGACTTGGCAGCGACGCCTTTGGTATCGAGGTAGCTGTCGTACTGTCCGCGTATGTAATTGACTGGATTGGCGGTGCTGATCGCGCGGTAGAGGGCGAGCCTGGAGTCGTTCAGTGTGGCGGGGTCGCCACCCGACGGCGGTTCCATCGCGGTTGCCGCGACGACCTGCATCAGATGGTTGACCACGACGTCGCGGAGCGCCCCGACCGGATCGTAGAAGTGGCCGCGTGTTTCGACGCCGAAATCCTCGGCCATGGTGATCTGGACGCAGGCGACGTAGTTCCTGTTCCACACCGGCTCGAGAATGGTGTTGGCGAAGCGCAGAAACAGAATCTCCTCGAGGCCCATCTTCCCCAGGAAGTGGTCGATCCGGAAGATCTGTGATTCCTCGACATACTGGTGGAGTTCGGTCGCCAGGGCGCGCGCCGACGCCTGGTCGTGGCCGAAAGGCTTTTCGACGACGACCCGGGCATTCTCCGTGAGGCCGGCATCGTGTAGTCCCTTGACCACGGTGCCGAAGAGGAAGGGTGGAACCTCGAGATAGAAAACCGGTCTTGCCTTGCCCTTGATCGCGGTCGCGACGCGCTGAAATGTCGACGCATCGGCGAAGTCGCCGCTTATGTAGGTAAGTCGGGCGGCAAACCGGTCGAAGATCTTCGGGTCGATCTTCTCGCCCGTCGCCACGATCGAGTCGCGGGCGCGCTGGATCAGCCGGTCATGGGGCCAGTCCTCGGCTGCGACGCCCACGATCGGGCAGTCGAGCAGGCCGCGGGCTTCCAGCCGGTAAAGCGAGTGAAACGTCATCACCCGAGCGAGATCGCCGGTGATGCCGAATATAACCAGGACATCGCCTGCCTTCTTGCCGCCGTCGCTCCGCTGATCGGTCATGCCCATGCGATTTCCTCCCCGGTCGTGTGATCTTCGGTGTTCTTCGAAAGAGCAAGTCGGCACCGTGCTGTAAAGTCAAGCATTGCACGCTGGCGCGCCTCATTCCGGACAGATTTGCCGATGCCGCGGCGATGTCATCATCCATCAGCGGGCGGCAGAAAATTCCGCACTGCCGTCACGGCCTCGGCCAACCCCACGCGTTCGATACTGACGCCGGGTGGAAACGCACCAAGCAACCGCGTCGGCAGGCGCGAGTCCAGCATCACGAACACGCCGCGATCGTCGGCGCGGCGGATCAGGCGGCCATAGGCCTGCTTGAGACGCAAACGCGCCAGCAGATCGTCGTAGGCAGTGGCGCCTGCTCCGGCCGCCTTCCAGGCTGCCTTGCGCGCGCGATGGAGGATGTCGGGCCGCGGCCATGGCACGCGGTCGAACACGATCAGCCGGAGCGAACGTCCCGGTACGTCGACGCCGTCGCGTACCGCGTCGGTGCCGAGCAGGCAGGAGTGCTCCTCGGCGCGGAAGATATCGACCAGGGTGGCGGCATCCATGCCGCCGACATGCTGGGCATAAAGCGGCAGCCCGGCCTCCTCGAGCGCTGGCGCGATGCGCTGATGCACGGCGCGCAGCCGGCCGATGGCGGTGAACAGGCCCAGCGCCCCACCGCCGCTGGCAAGAAAGAGCTCGCGGTAGGCCGCGGCAACCTGGTCGGAATCGTCGCGCTTCAGGTCTTTGACGATCAACACCCGCGTGGCGTCGGCATAGTCGAACGGCGAGGCCATCGAGGCCCGCATTGCCGGCAGCAGCAAGTGCTTGGTGCCGGTGCGGGCTTCGGCGACCGCCCAGTCGGCGTTCATGTCAGGTGCCTCGTCGTTGGCGGCGGCCGGCACACCCAGCGAGTCGCGCAACGTGGCCGAGGTTATCACTGCGCCATGTGACGGCCGGATCACCGAATTCACGAACGGTTCGGTGGGATCGAGATAGTGGCGGTACATGCCGACATCGGATTCGCGGCCCTGGCTGCGTTCGACCGCGAACCAGTCGACGAACACCGGGTCGGCTTCGTTGTGCAGGCCGCGCAGCATGGCGCGCCAGGCTTCGAGTGTCAGTTCGCAGCGGTTGGCGAGCGAGCGCGCCACGCCCTCGATGCGGCCGCGCTGGCCCGAGTCGAGCGTGTCGGCCTCGCTCTCGAGCTTGGCACGCAACGCCTGGCGCAGGCGGCGTACCGGCACCAGCATTTTTTCCAGCGCCGCGGCCAGCCGGTCGGCCGCGTCCTGGAGACCCGGATTGAGCGGCCGCACGTCGCATTCCTGGCCAAATCCCTGGTCCTCGCCGGCTGAGCGGGCACGAACCTGCTGGCGGACGAGTGCCAGGAATTCCTCGGCCGGTCCCAGCACCGTGCCGTCGGCCAGCCGCGTCTGCCAGTTGGTTGCGGGCAGCTGTTGGGCAAGATCGAGCAGACGCTTCAGTGCATTCAGTGCCTCGGCATCGTCGCCCAGAAGATCACTGACCCGCCGTTCCAATCCGCGGGCGCGGCTGCCGCGTCGTCCCTCGGCGCCAAGGATCCAGCGCCGGAGATCGGAGGCTTCGACACCGCTCAGATGCGCACCGAACGCGCCGTCGGCGGCATCAAACAGGTGATGGCCCTCGTCGAACACGTAACGCAGCGGGCGCGTCGCGTCATCGAGGCCGCCCATCGCCGCCTGGATCATCACGAGAGCGTGGTTGGCAATCACGATGTCGGCCTGGCGTGCGCGGCGGATGGTGCGTTCGACGAAGCACTTCCGGTAGTGCTCGCACGCCGAATAGATGCATTCGCCGCGCCGGTCGGCCAGCCGCGTGACCCGGCTGCGGCCAACGAGATCGAGCAGCCAGGCCGGCAGATCGCCTCCAATCATGTCGCCGTCGCGGCTGGCCAGCGCCCAGCGCGCCAGCAGGCCGAGGCCCGCGGCATTCTCCGGCTGCAGGCCGCTGCGCTGCACCGCCTCCTGGAAATTCAGCAGGCAGAGATAGTTCTCGCGGCCCTTGCGGATCACGACGCGGCGCCGCTTCTCCGCGCTGTCGCGATGCAGGCGGTCGAGTTCGTTGTCGATCTGGCGCTGCAGGTTGCGGGTGTAGGTGGCGATCCACACCGGCGCGCCGTTCTTCTCTGCCCACAGGCTGGCGGGTGCCACATAGCCCAGAGTCTTGCCGACGCCGGTGCCGGCTTCGACCAGCACGACCCTGGGTTTGTCTTCTGCCTCGCGCGGCGCGAACGCCTGCGACGCGGCGGACGCATAATCGCTCTGGGTCGGCCGTGCTTCGGCCATGTTCGCGCCGGCCGAAATCATTTGCGCCAGCCGCAGGCGCGCCTCGCGCGGCTCGACCGGCGCCGATCCCGGCGGCGGGGCGGGTGGTGGCTCTTCCCATTGCGGTAAGGCGCGCCAGACGTCGAGCCCGGCGCCGGGGCGGGGCTTTTTCGGCGGCTGATCGATGCCCAGCGCGGCGATCACCGCCTCGCCCCATGGCCACTGGCCGCGCGCCATCGCAAGCGCGGCATCCTTGAGGTCCGCCGAGGCGAGGGCGGCCATGTCGTCCAGCTCGTCGAGCAGGGCCTGCGCAGCCAGGGGCAGGGCGGCCACGTCTTCTTCCGGCGTGGCTGGCGCGGGCAGGTCGAGCGCCTCGCAGAGGCCGCGCGGTGTCGGCAGGCAGAAAGTCGCGGGCCTGACGAAGGCGTAGAGCTCCAGCAGATCGAGGGCCGCCAGATCGTCGAGGCCCAGTCGTGCGGCAACCGCGGGCGCGTGGCAGACCAGCGGCCGGGTGCCAGCTGCCCGTCGGGCCGCATCGGCGGCCGGCAGGCGTTCGATGCGGCCGTCCAGCGCGCGCCACAACGCGCCGCGTGCGGTGGCGATCAGGGCCGGCCAGGTTGGAGGGGAGGACGCCATTTCGTGTCCGATAGCATACAATGGCCTTCAATGACTCCGCTCCGCCGCCGCAGCCTGTTGATGTCACCGCTCGGCATGACGTTTGTTCCACCGGCGCAGGCTGGCGATCCCGACGTTGCCATCGTCTTCGTCGGTGGCATGCAGGCCCGCGCCCTTGAAGAGGAGGGTGGACGCGCCGCAGTCACCTTCGCGGTCTCGGCACTGGCGGAGATCTATGGTGACGGTCTGCGCGGCGTCGTGGCGTAATCGTACGCCACCCGATGGGACCAGGATCCCTATGCGACTGGGGCCTGGTCTGTGGCCCGGCCCGGCCCGGCCGACAAGCGTGCGGTACTGGCGCAGCCGCATCACGATCGCGTCTTTTTCGCCGGCGAGGCGACAGATCCAGTATGGGCGACGCGCTTGGATGGTGCCTATGCCTCGGGTCTGCGTGCGGCAAGAGAGGCGCTGGCGGTGCTGAATGATAAGCGGTAGCTGGCGGCAGGATGGTGGCCTCGCACCCGCAGGCGAGCGATGCCGGCACGACATTGACGCCATGCTGCACCGCACCTAACTTGGCTGGCTCATGTCCCAGATCGATCGTACCCTCGCCGAAGCCGCGCGCGCGTGGCCCTTTGAAGAAGCCCGCAAGATTGTCGCCCGTACCGGCGGCAAACCGCCGGCTAAAGGCTACGTGCTGTTCGAGACCGGCTACGGCCCTTCCGGCCTGCCGCACATCGGCACGTTCGGTGAAGTTGTGCGTACCACGATGGTCCGCCAGGCGTTTCGTCGCCTGAGCGATGTGCCGGCGCGGCTGTTCTGCTTTTCCGACGACATGGACGGCCTGCGCAAGGTGCCCGACAATGTACCGAACAAGGAGATGCTGGCGACCCATCTCGGCAAACCGCTGACATCGGTGCCCGATCCGTTCAGCAACGAGCATCCGAGCTTTGGAGCAGCCAACAACGCGCGGCTCCGCGCTTTCCTCGATTCCTTCGGCTTCGAGTATGAGTTCCAGTCGGCGACTGATTGGTACAAGTCCGGCCGCTTCGACAAGATGCTGCTCGCCATGCTGCAGCACTACGACGAGGTCCAGGCGGTGATGCTGCCAACCCTCGGCGAGGAGCGGCGCGCGACCTACTCGATCTTCCTGCCGATCTCGCCCAAGACAGGCCGCGTGCTGCAGGTGCCGCTGGTCAAGCTCGACCGCGACGCCGGCACCATCGCCTACCGTGACGAGGACGGCACGCTCACCGAAACGCCGGTCACCGGGGGCAACGTCAAGCTGCAGTGGAAGGCCGACTGGGCCGGGCGCTGGTTCGCGCTCGACGTCGACTACGAGATGTATGGCAAGGATCTCATCCCCTCGGCCGAGCTCTCGGCCAAGATCGTGAAGATCCTGGGCGGCAATCCACCGGAAGGTTTCAACTACGAACTCTTCCTCGACGAGGAAGGCAAGAAGATCTCCAAGTCCAAGGGCAACGGCCTCTCGGTCGAGGATTGGCTGCGCTACGCCCCGCCCGAGTCTCTTGCCCTATATATGCAGCAGCAGCCCAGGCGGGCGAAGCGGCTCTATTTCGACGTCATCCCGCGCGCCATCGACGACTATCTGTCGGCGGTCGAGAAGCTGCCAAACGAAGAGCCGGCCAAGGCGCTGGAGAACCCGGCGTGGCACATCCACAACGGCGATGCGCCCGCCAATACGGCAGCCGGCGTCACTTTCGGCATGCTGATGAACCTCGCGAGCGTCGCCCACACCGACGACAAGGACGTGCTGTGGCAGTACCTGCGCCGCTACCTGCCGGACGCCACGCCCGAGAACGCACCCTATCTCGATCGCTTGCTGCAGGGCGCGGTCGCCTACTACCAGGACTTCGTAAAATCCTCGAAGAAGTTCCGGCTGCCGACCGACAAGGAACGCGCGGCCCTTCAGGATCTCGCCGACACGCTGCGCAAGATTCCCGAGAACGAGAGCGCGGAGTTCATCCAGAACGAGGTCTTCGAAACCGGCAAGCGCCACTTTGCGAAGGAAGAGCTGCGCCAGTGGTTCAAGGCGCTCTACGAGGTGTTGCTGGGCAGCGAGCAGGGTCCGCGCATGGGCGCCTTCATCAAGCTCTATGGTCGCGACAATGTCGTGTCGCTGATCGAGCGCGCGCTGGCCGGCGAGGATCTCGGCAAGGCCGCTTGAGAAGTGACATGAGCGACGGCGTCGTCTTCGACTATCTCAATCCCACCATCCCGCCTGGGCTGAAACTCCTCGACGTGCCGCTGATCCGCGCCAACCGCGACACGATCAAGGGCTATGGCGAGATCGTACGCGATCCCAGGAAGCACAAGATCGAGATCGTGCCTTGGCCACTCGCCGGCTCACGCCGGCTCGACGCCGGCACCGGCATCGAGGGCGGCACGACCGAGGGTGTCTTCGCCTGCGAATGGCGCGGCAATGAGCTGATCGGCCGCAACGAGGCCGTTGGTGGCCACTATGTCATCGGTTTTCGCGAGCTGCCCGAGACGGCTGTGCCGGGCGTGGCGCTGTCCCAGGATCGCGTGCTGCTGTGGCACTGCAACTACCACCCCGATGGCGGCCAGCTCTTCTGGCCACTCGACCGCCAGCCCTTCGTCGTACCGGTGGCCAAACCCGGTGACGATCTCAAGCCCGAGACGTTCGTGGCTCTGTGGTCCGACGGCAGCTTCGGCATCTACATCCATCCCGGCGTCTGGCACGAGGGCGTCTTTCCGGTGACTGCAGGCGGTCGCTTCTTCGACAAGCAGGGCAAGGTCCATGCCCGCGTGAGCTGCGATCTTGCGCGTGAATTCGGCGTCCTGCTGTCGGTGTCGTTGCCCCACGTCATCTAGTAAATATTCTAGAGAATGTTTTTGCTTGCGCCATAATATTCCTGGGAATATATAATGAATTCCTTGGAATGATATGGAGGTTCCGATGGCTTTTCCGCGAAGAACGTTTCTTCGGGTTCTCGGTGGCGGTATCGTGGTGGCGGCCGGCGCGGTCCTCGCAGTGCCGCGTCTCGATGCCATGCCGCCTGTTGCCATCGAAGGCTGGCGCGGGCCCGACCCGGCCGAGACGGATCCGCGACGTCGGGCGCTCGCCTGGGCACTGCTGGCGCCCAACCCGCACAATCTCCAGTCATGGGTGGTCGATCTCTCCCGACCTGATACGATCACGCTTCACGTCGATGCCGGGCGGCTGTTGCCCCAGACCGATCCTCACTCGCGCCAGATCCTGATCGGCCACGGCTGCTTCCTTGAGATACTCGCGCTGGCCGCCGCCGCCGGTGGCTTCCGCGCCGAGGTAACGCTCTTTCCCGACGGGCCGTGGCGCCTCGACAGGCCAGTCGCGCGTATCGTCTTTGCCAGGCAGCCGGGGCTTGCAGTCGATCCGCTGTTCGCCGAGGTGCCGCGGCGGCGCACGGTAAAGGAGGAGTTCGACGCACGTGCTCTCGATCCGGTGCACAAGGCAGCGTTGCTTGCCGGTCACGGCGCGCCCGCACTGGCTTTGAGCATCGTCGATGACGCGGGCGAAGTCGAACGCCTGCGCGGGCTGGCCATCGCCGGTTCCGAACTCGAAATGAACCTGCCGCGCACCCACAAGGAAAGCATCGACGTGGTGCGCATCGGCGGCGCCGAAATCGCGGCACACCGCGACGGGATTTCGCTCAAGGGGCCGATGATCTGGGCACTGCGCCACGCCGGTGCCATGACGGCCGAAAAGGCGATGACGCCGGGCACGCTCGCCTGGCAGGGCGGCCTCGATTATGTGATGTCGGGCTATGCCAGCGCACGCGCCTTCGGCTGGATCGCCAGCGCCGACAATGCGCGGGAAACGCAGATCGCCGCCGGTCGCGCCTACGTGCGCCTGCAACTCGCTGCGACGGCACTGGGCGTTGCGCTGCAGCCCCACAGCCAGACGCTGCAGGAGTATCCCGAAATGGCCGACCTGCGCGCGGCCATGCACAGGCAAACCGGCGTGCCGGCCGATGCCACGCTGCAGATGTTCTTCCGGCTGGGCTATGCTGGCGATCCCGGCCTGTCGCCTCGACGGGCCTTGTCGAGTTTCGAGACCGCGTGACCGAGCCGCTGCTTTCCTTCCGCATCGTCAACTGGATCGGCATCATCGACCAGTTGGCCTCGACCGAAGCCAACCGGGCGCTGAGACCGCTCGGCCTGCAGATGCCGCAGTTCGTGCTGCTCAATCACTTCAGCCACCGGCCGGAAGAGACCCGTACCGTGACCCAGGTCGCCCGCGCGCTGCAGCAGCCGCAGCCCGGCGTCACCAAGAACGTCCAGAAGCTGGTGGCCAAGGGCTGGCTGCGCGAGCGCGCCAACGGTGGCGACGGCCGCTCCAAGCTGCTCGCGCTCACGCCGGCCGGACTCGCCAAGCATCGGGCCGCCATCGCCGCGCTCATGCCGGGGCTGGCGCGCGCCTTCGCCGACTGGCCGGAGAAGGATCAGCGTACGCTGTTCGCGTTGCTTGACCGGCTCAAGCGGTGGTTCGACGCCGACCGGGACCGGCCGCCGCCGTGATCGCGCCGAGGTAGGCCACGATCATCCGCACGAGTTCGTCCTCGAAACTGCGGCTGCGCAGGAAAGGCTGCTCTTCCAGAACGGCGGCGCGGACCGCTCCCAGCACGGCGCGCGACAGCACGAAAAGCTGCTCGCGCGTCAGCGCCGGCAGAGTCGCCTGCGGACTGCTGCCGACCTCTGCGCCGGCAGCAGCGATGAACGCGGCGAGCGGCGTCATCAGTTCGATGCCGATGCCCTGTGCCAGGATCGTCTGAACCACGGCCTTGCGGGCGCGCTGCCGGCCACCGAAGGCGTGAATGCTCGCGCGCACCATGGCACGTACGCGCCCCTCGATGGTGGGATCAACTTCGCCCTGCAGGGCACGTTTGATCTGCACCAGGGCGGCATCGAGTTCCCGGCGCGCGAGCCCCAGCAGCACCGCGTTCTTGTCGGTGAAGTACTGGTAGAGAGTGCCGATGCTGACGCCCGCGCGCGCGGCCACGGAATTGGTCGTGAAAGCGCCAAGTCCACCGCTCTCGAGAATCTGAGCCGCCGCCTCGAGGATCGCCGCCACGGTCTCGGCCGCACGCGCCTGTCGGGGAATTCGTCTTTTGTTTTCAGTAGGTTGGCGACCAGCGGCCATCACGATTCTCGAGAACCAAAGGCGAGTAACAAAACATGAGTATCGCTCATAAAATGACGGCGGCCAATCCACGGGAGCACGTCATGGGCGATCTGTCCTTTCTTTATCTCGCACTCCTGCCGCTGGTGATCGTGGCGGCCCTGGCCGAAGGCCTGTGGCTGTCGCGCACCCGCGCCCAGACCTACGACTGGAAGGCCTGGGCCTGCTCGCTTGCCGATCTGGTCGGCCGCCGCCTGCTGGGCTTCATTCCCTACGCGCTGGCGGCACCGTGGCTCGACTGGGTGTGGCAGCATCGGCTGTTCACCCAGTCGCTCGACAGTGCGGGTTCTCTGCTTCTGCTCTTCATCGGGCTGGAGTTCTTCTACTACTGGTACCACCGGACCGCGCATACCTCGCGCTGGTTCTGGGCGTCGCACTCGGTGCACCACTCGCCCAACCAGTTCAACCTCGCTGCCGCCTATCGCCTCGGCTGGTTCGGACGTTTCACCGGCACATCGCTCTTCTTCACGCCGCTGGTGCTGCTGGGCTTCACGCCGACCGCCGTGTTGACCGCGCTGTTCCTGAATCTTCTCTATCAGTTCTGGATCCATGCCGACTGGATCCCCAGGCTGGGCTGGCTGGAATATGTGCTGAACACGCCGTCGAGCCACCGCGTCCATCACGCGCGCAATCCCGAGTATCTCGATGCCAACTTCGGCGGCGTTCTTATCGTCTTCGACCGACTCTTCGGCACCTATGTCGAGGAGAAGAGGGACGTGCCCTGCGATTTCGGCCTGGTCTCGCCTGCCGTTTCCTCGCGCAACCCATTCGTGGTCAATATCCAGCCCTGGGTCGGTCTGGTGAAGGATCTCGCCTCGGCGCGCTCGCCGCGCGAGGTCTGGATGTACCTGTTTGCCCCGCCGGGCTGGCGTCCGGACGGTGAGGGATTGACCGCGGCGGAGCTCAAGAAGCAGGCCGGACTCGTCGCCCCGCCGCCTGCTCAACCGGCCATGATGTAATCTTCCTTGAGCCTTCTTCGTCCTGCGAACACAGTGGGCAGGAAGGAGAATGCCCATGGCCAGGGACAAGGTCTGCGTCGTGATCGGCGCGGGTGACGCAACGGGCGGTGCCATTGCGCGGCGCTTCGCCCGCGAGGGCTACACCGCGGTGGTCACGCGCCGCGCCGTCGACAAGCTGCAGCATCTGGTAGCGCAAATCACCAAGGAGGGCGGCAAGGTCCATCCCTTCGGCTCCGATGCCCGCGACGAGACGCAGGTGGTTGAACTCTTCCGGCAGATCGAGACCGAGATCGGCGAAATCGAGGTCTTCGTCTTCAATATCGGCGGCAATGTCCGCTTCGACATTCGCGACACCACGGCCCGCGTCTACCGCAAGGTCTGGGAGATGACCGCCTTTGCCGGCTTCCTGACGGCGCGCGAGGCGGCCAAAGCGATGGCTCCGCGTAAAAAAGGCACCATCATCTTCACCGGCGCCACGGCCAGCCTGCGCGGCGGCCGCGGCTTCTCGGCCTTCGCCGGCGGCAAGCATGCAGTGCGGGCGCTGGCACAATCAATGGCGCGCGAGCTGGGGCCGCAGAACATCCATGTCGCCCATGTCGTGATCGACGGCGCCATCGACACTGAATGGATCAAGGCCAACTTCCCCGAACGCTACAACGCTGGCCCCGACGCCATCCTGGCGCCCGACGACATTGCCGAGACCTACTGGCAGCTCCACCGCCAGAAGCGCAGTGCCTGGACCTTCGAGATGGATCTCAGACCGTGGAAGGAAAGCTGGTGAACCGGCGATGAGCTTCGAACAGATCGAACTTTTCGGCGTCTTCGGGCTGGTGCTGGCGATGCTGCTGTGGGGACGTTTCCGCCACGACCTGGTGGCGGCGGGCGGTCTCATGCTGGCAGTCGTCCTGGGCCTGGTACCGTCGGACGATGCCTTCTCCGGCTTCTCCAGTCCGGCGGTGGTGGTGGTGGCGCTGGTGCTGATCGCCTCGCGCGCCTTCGAGAACTCCGGGGCGCTGTCGCTGGTGACACGCGGCCTGGTGCGCGAGGGCCGCGGCGTCGGCGCCCATATTGCGATCGTGAGCGGCGTCGGCGCGCTGCTGTCGAGTGTGATCAACAACGTGGCGGCGCTGGCACTGCTGATGCCGCTCGACGTCAAGGCGGCGCGGGCTGCCGGTCGGGCGCCGTCGCAGACGCTGATGCCGCTTGCCTTTGCAGCCATCCTGGGCGGCATGGTGACTCTGATCGGCACACCGCCCAACATTCTGGCTTCCAGCATCCGCCAGGAGAAGCTCGGCCAGCCCTACCAGATGTTCGATTTCGCGCCGGCCGGCCTTGCTATCGCGTTGGCCGGCATCGTCTTCGTGACCCTGATCGGCCGTCACCTGCTGGTGGTGCGTGCCGATCCGGCGCCGCCGGCGGGCCAGGCCGCCTCGTTCAAGGCCGAGCTCGACGTTCCCGAGGAGTCGCCGGCAATCGGCCGGATCGTGGCCGAACTCGACGACGATGCCGAACGCGCCGATCTGCTGGTGCTGGGCGTGGTGCGCGACGGCCGCTCGCATTACGGCCAGGCGCGGCGCATGGAGCTGCAGCAAGGCGACATCCTGCTGGTCGAGGGCGCGACCGACGCCATTGCCGAGTTCATCAAGCTCGTGGGTCTGCACGAGGCGGTGCCCGACGAAAACGCCGACGGGACGGCGGAAGCCGATGCCGCCGTGGGGAAAGGCGAGGAAGAGGAGGACGAGAAGGAAGAAAAGCGCAAGCCGCCACCGACGCCGACCATCGTCGAGGCGGTAGTACGCACCGATTCGCGCCTTGCCGGGCGCTCGGCGGTCGATATCGACCTGCGCCGCCGCTTCGGCGTCACCTTGCTCGGCATCTCGCGCGCCGGCGCCTTCGTCGAGGGTGCGGTGCGCCGCCGCGTCGTCGAGCCCGGTGACCTGCTGCTGCTGGCCGGCACCGGCACGGCGCGCAGTGCGACGCTCAACATGCTGGGGGTGATCACCGTCGGGGAGGCGAGTGTAGCCCCGGTCAGCCGCCGCAAGATCGCCATCGCCGTCGGCCTGTTCGCTGCCGCCATTGCGGTGGCGAGCTTTGGCCTGCTGTCCTTCACCGTCGCCATCGCCATCGCCGTCGCCGGCTACGCCGCCACCAACTTGGTGCCGGCCCGCGAATTCTACGAACAGATCGAATGGCCGGTGGTCGTCATGCTGGCCTGCCTGCTGCCGATCGGTGCCGCTTTCGACCGCGTCGGCGGCACGGCGCTGGTCGCAGATGCCATCCTCTTTGTCACCCGTGGCCAGCCCGCCGTGGTGGCGCTGGTCGTGCTGATGGTGGCGGTCATGACGCTGTCGGACGTGCTGAACAACGTCGCCACCATGGTGATCGCCGGCCCGCTCGCCATCGAGTTGGCGCAGCGACTCGACGTCAACCCCGACACCTTCCTGATGGGCTCGGCGATTGCGGCGTCCTGCGCCTTCCTGACGCCGATCGGGCACCAGAACAACACGCTGGTCATGGGCCCGGGCGGCTACCGCTTCTCCGACTACTGGCGCATGGGCCTGCCGCTGGAGATCGTGGTTCTGGCAGTCGGCGTGCCGGCGCTGCTGCTGTTCTGGCCGCTGTAGCGATCCTTCGCCGCGGCCTACTTCTTGGGCGTCGTCGCGGCACCGACGCCGGCGCCCACCGCGCCACCGACGATGGCGCCCGGCAGGACGCCGACGCCGGTGACGGCACCGACCGCCGCGCCCGAGCCGGCGCCGATGGCGCCGCCGGTCACGGCGCGCTGGCCCCATGTGTCGCCGCAGGCGGTGAGGCCAAGAAGAACGGAGGCGAGAACGATGAACCTGGTCATGATGCGAAACTCCCCGTTGCGCGTCTGCAGGCGCCGAGGGTCACGCACCGATGTGGCGCAAATGCGACTTCAATCCGGCAATTCGCGGCGGGCGAGGCCGCTACTCGTTCAGCTTCAGGACCGGGGTCATGTCGCCGTCGCCGCAGACGAAACAGCAGGTCGTGCAGCCTCGGTCATTTTTGGGTCCAACGCCCCACGACAGGCTGCCGTCGCCGGTGACCCAGGCGCCATAGCAGATCTTCTCGCCACTTTCGCAGGCGAGGGGAAAGCTCTGGGTCTGCGAATCGTCGAGCGAGTACGCCCGTCCCGGCCCCGGCCAGACGTGGCTGCTGTCTTGCGCGAAGAAGGCGATCTGGACCTTGTAGTCATAGGTCGACTGAACCCGGAACGTGAGCGTCTCCTCGGCCTGTGCCGAACCGAACTCGGTGGCAAACACAAGTGCCGCGATCGTGAGGCCGAGGAGCCGGCCGACCACCTTCATGGCGTGGCCTACACCATTTCGACTTTGCCGGTGGCGAGATTGTAGAAGCCACCGACCACGCGAAGCTTACCGGCGGCAATCATGTCGGCCAGGATCGGCTTGGCAGCGATCAGGCGCTGGACGTTGTAGCGGACGTTGGCCACGACCGCGCGCTGCTCGAGGTCGGTGCCCGGCGTCTTCATGACCGACTCGATGCCCGGCTTCATCGCCGTCACCAGCCCGGCGATCGCACTGGGAAAGTCGTTGCCCTTCTGCAGGGCC
>ERZ890510.549-NODE-549-length-29400-cov-6.452888_pt1 | contig 29400 bp, 30 predicted proteins | sample MGYA00521265_ERZ890510 | MGnify/ENA primary metagenome ERZ890510 (study PRJEB32303, sample SAMEA104408624) | aquatic metagenome | biome: Brackish water; feature: Chemocline; material: water | place: Baltic Sea | collected 2014-10-26T21:54:00 | depth 110 m ... | reverse complement strand
CCACCGAGCGCTTCATGACTGCCTTGGCGGGCGTCACTGACCCAGAGCAGAAGCGGAAGATCATCGGCAACGAATTCATCAACGTTTTCGAGATTGAGGCTGGTGCCATGGGAGAGGTCGACTTCCTCGCCCAAGGCACACTGTACCCCGATGTTATCGAGAGCCAGACGAGTGAGAGCACGGCCGCCCACAAGATCAAGACCCACCACAACGTTGGTGGCTTGCCCGAGCGGATGCGCATGAAGCTGGTTGAGCCACTACGCTACCTCTTCAAGGACGAGGTTCGCCTCGCAGGGGCCGAGTTGGGCCTCCCGCCCCAGATCTTGAATCGCCAGCCCTTCCCCGGACCAGGCCTCGCCATCCGCGTGATCGGCGATATCACCTGGGACAAGCTGGAGACGCTCCGCGCTGCCGACTGGATAGTCATGGACGAGATCAAAGCCGACGGTCTTTACGACAATCTATGGCAGAGCTTCGCTGTGCTGACAAATACGCAGACTGTCGGCGTCATGGGGGACCAGCGTACGTACCAGCACGTTGTTGCCCTCCGCGCCGTGACCAGCGAAGACGCGATGACCGCTGACTGGGCTCGCCTGCCCTACGATACCCTGGCCCGCATCTCGAGCCGCATCGTCAACGAAGTCCCCGCCATCAACCGTGTGGTGTACGACATTACGAGCAAGCCGCCCGGCACCATAGAGTGGGAGTAAACACGTGCGAGTCCTAGTAGTCGGGAGCGGAGCGCGCGAGCATGCGCTGGTTTGGAAACTGGCGCAGTCCCCTCGCGCTCCTGAATTGTTCGCTGCTCCCGGCAACGCCGGGATAGCTCAACTCGCCACTTGCCTCGACGTTGCCGCTGAGGATGTTGAAGGCGTGATCACGGCTGCCCGTTCGAATGCCATCGATCTCGTCGTTGTCGGCCCTGAAGCGCCCCTCGCGGCAGGAATGGTGGACGCATGCCGTGAAGCAGGCATCCGCGTCTTCGGGCCAACCAAAGCCGCAGCGCGCATCGAGTGGTCCAAGTCCTTCTCCAAGCGGATCATGGATTCGGCTGGCGCTCCCACGGCACCCTTCGAGGTGTTCTCCGATCACGAAGAGGCCACCGAATACGTACGTGAGCATGGCGCCCCCATCGTTATCAAGGCTGAAGGACTGGCTGCGGGTAAAGGCGTGGTGGTCGCGCAGACGGTGGCCATCGCTCTCTCCGCTCTCGACAACATCATGCTGAACAGGGCGTACGGTGATGCTGGCGTGGAAGTGGTGATCGAAGAGTTGATGGAGGGGCAAGAAGTCAGCGTTTTCACGTTCACCGACGGCAAATCCCTCACGCCACTGGTCGCAGCTTGCGATTACAAGCGCATCTACGACGGCGACAAGGGCCCGAACACCGGAGGCATGGGCGGCTACAGCCCACCGCCCTGGTGGGACGACGCTATGGAGCAAGAGGTGCGTGAACTCTTGATCGAGCCGGTTATCCGCCAACTCGCCGCTGAAGGCACGCCGTTCGAAGGTGTGCTGTACGGTGGCTTGATGCTGACCGACGAAGGCCCAACGCTCGTGGAGTTCAACTCACGGTTCGGTGACCCCGAGTGCCAACTCATCATGCCCCGCATGGAAAACGACCTACTGGACGTCATCGACGCCGTCATCGATGGGCACGTCGCTGAACTCGACCTACGCTGGTCAGCCGAGGCCACCGTGGCGGTCGTTCTCGCGTCTGCCGGCTACCCAAGCGTGTATGCCACCGGCAAGCCCATCACAGGCCTGGCCGACGGTCCTGAATCCACCATCGTGTTTCATGCGGCAACCGCCGAACTGGACGGTCAGACCGTCACCAGTGGCGGTCGAGTGCTCGCTGCCGTCGGCCATGCGGCCACCATCGCTGAGGCGCGTACCCTCGCCTACCAAGCGGCGGACGCCATCGCGTTCGAAGGCGCCCAGCACCGCACCGACATCGCCAACTTCGACGTCTAGCGAAGATCTTCCGCCAGGCGGAATCCTTTGAACTGCCAGCGGTCAGGCGGGTAGAAGAAGTTGCGGTAGGTTGAGCGCATGTGATTCTGGGGTGTGGCTACTGATCCGCCCCGAAGCACCATCTGGCTCATCATGAACTTGCCGTTGTATTCCCCCGGGCCGCCTTCCAGAGGCGTGAATCCGGGGTAAGACAGGAACGCTGAGCCCGTCCACTCCCACACGTCGCCATACATCTGCGAGAGTTCGCCCGCAGGTAGTCCACTCCCTGTGTCTAGCGGGACTGGGTGGAACAGGCGATCGTCAGCGAAGTTGCCCTCTATCGCTAGCTTCTCCGCGTGGTGCTCCCATTCGTCCTCTGAAGGAAGTCGTTTGCCTGCCCAACCTGCGAAGGCGTCCGCCTCAAAGTAACTCACGTGAACCACTGGCGCGTGCTCATCCACCTTCTGCATGCCTGACAGCGTGTAGTGCCACCACGCACCATCGATCTGCTCCCAGTAGAGTGGTGCTTTCCAGCCCTCACCGTTGAGCTTCGCCCACCCTTGTGACAACCAGAGTTCGTGTCGCTCGTACCCGCCGTCCGCGATGAACGCGAGGTACTCGCCGTTGGTGACCAGCCTCGACGCGATGCGGTGGGGGTGCAGCAGCGTGTCGTGCCGAGGCGACTCGTGGTCGAAAGCGAAGCTATCGCCCTCCCACCCCGTTTGGACGATCCCGCCCGGATGTTCGACCCACCCCAGGGGAGGAGTAGCAACGCCTCGGGGGATCTCACGGTCATGGTACGCAGGCTTGAAGGGGTTGATCGCCAGGTTGTACTTCAGGTCGGTCACCATCAGCTCTTGGTGCTGCTGCTCGTGATTCACGCCCAGTCGAACCAGCGGCGCGATTTCGGCCGCCAAGCTCGGGCTCGCTTGTTCGAACAGCGCGAGCATGTTGTCGTCAACGTGCTTCCGGTACGCGTAGACCTCCGCCACCGTCGGCCGCGAGATCAGCCCGCGTGATGGCCGGTGGTACTGGGGACCAACGGTGTTGTAGTAGGAGTTGAACAGGTACTCGTACCGTTCCTCGATGGGCTTGTAGCCACCCAGGTAGGGCTTGAGCAAGAACGTCTCGAAGAACCATGAGACGTGGGCTAGGTGCCACTTGGTAGGGCTCACATCGTCCATGGCCTGAAGCATGTAATCTTCGATGGCCAGAGGCGCTGCGAACTCTTCAGAAGCCTTGCGAGTCGCGGTGTAGGTCTCCACCATGGATGCGACATCGGAGGCGTTGCTGTGCGTTGTGCTCATGAGTCTCCTAGGTGAGCGTCAGTCGGGCCAGCGTCAGCTTATGCTTGCGGTGGCTCCCAGTTCAATTGAAATCTCAATCTGAATCGCCAACCCCTATGTGATGCCTATGTGATGCGACGATACGCGCATCCGATCTACCGTTGCCCTACCGGCAGCAGGTGGCCCGCTATCAGCCCCAAGCTCTGCTCGTGCATCTTGGGCCCGCCAGGCAGCATGCAGAACAATGTGCTTACGCCGTCTTCATCGAGGCGCGCCACCTTCGCCGCGACCTCGTGCGGCGTGCCTGCAAGCACGAGAGTGTTTGCCAGGCGTCGCATGAACTGCGTAGGGATACTTTCCGGCGTGGGGAATGCCGGGGCTGGAATACCCATTGCTCTCATGCTAAGCCGGAACATGCCTTGCTTCAGCCAGAAATGGATCCACGGCCTCGCCCGCTCGATTGCAGTCTCTCGGTCTTCGTGAACCGAGACGAGCGTGTAGTACGTGATGGGCACTTGTCGGACGCGTCTGCGTGCCTGTATCGCGCCCTCAGCTATCGCCTCCGTCACCGCCTCACGTGCCTCAAGCGATAGCCCGGACGTGACCAACACCTCGTCGGCAACAGCTCCCGCTGCCTCCAGAGTCCGCGGGCCGCTTGCGGCCATCATGACTGGCGGGGGCAGCAGTTCGCTGGGGGTTCCCACTGGCACCCGATCGAACAGCGCGATCGATCCCTCCCCAAGTATCTCGCGGATGTCGACGACTGCCTTCTTCAGATCGCGTAGCTTCGAAGGGCGCGTCCCGGTGGCTAGAGCCGCGTCGCCAGCGCCGATGGCCAACTTCACGCGCCCCGGTGCAACCTCGCTCAGCGCCTGGATAGATTTCGCTTGCGCTGCGGCAGACCGCGTCACAGGGTTGGTCACTGCGGGGTACAGCCAGATCCGGGAGGTTTCGCCCGCGGCGGCCGTTAGCGTCTCGAACGGATCCACGAACCGAGCATCATCAGCCACGCCAGCGCCGCTGAACCCCAGCGTTTCAGCGCGGGCGATGAATGCGACCTGCCGTTCGATCGAGGCGCTCGCTGGAGCGCCGACATGGAGATTGATGGCCATGGCGAGATTCTAACGCGCAGCGCACCACTGCTGGCACCTCGTTGACTCATGCTCTCCCCAACCAATACCCTCATAAGGTCCTTCTAACTTGTTCCCGCTTGCGCCTGCTTACTGTAAGCGGTTCACCATCATCATCAGGAGCAAAAGACCGTGCCACAGGTAGGAATCATCGTCGGCAGCACCAGCGACCAACCGGTCATGGAAGACACGCTGAAGACACTCACAGACCTCGGGGTAGAAGCCGAACTCGTCGCCGCATCCGCACACCGCGACCCGGACAAGGTTCGCGCTTGGGTGCTTGGCGCCGAAGCTCGTGGCATCGAAGTGATCATCGCCGCCGCCGGAGGCGCCGCTGCCCTTCCTGGTGTTGTCGCGTCGCACACTACGCTTCCCGTCATCGGCGTGCCGCTGACCTCCAGCGATCTGAATGGCGTTGACGCGCTGCATTCGATCGTCATGATGCCCCCTGGCATCCCGGTCGCAACGGTCGCGCTTGGCGCCTGGGGAGCCCGCAATTCAGCCCTCCTCGCGGCTCAGATTCTGGGCATCAAATATGCTAAGATTCGACAGGCTGTTGAGGAGTACCGACAGCGGTTGCGTGACCGTTGAATCGGTTCACCGACGCCCCCCAAATCAGTCGCCAGAGCCGGGCCCACGACCGAGTGGTCATTCTTTGTGATTTCGACGGAACTTCAGCAGATCGCACTCGTGCGACGCTGCTGTTCAGTGCGTTCCTCAAGCGATCACGGGCCACGGCAGATCGGCTTCACGGTTTTGCCTGACTATTTGGAGCAGCAAGACAGGGAGAATTCCTGATGTATTACCGCTACGAGCGCAAGCGTATGAAAGAGATCTGGTCAGAGGACAACATGTTTGACCTTTGGCTCAAGATTGAGATCGCCGCTAGCGTCGCCTGGGCTGAACTCGGTGTCGTTCCGCAAGAGGACGCCGACAAGATCCGCAACGCCAAGTTCGACCGCGTCCTCTACGACAAGTGGTTCGAGGAGACACGCCACGATGTCGTCTCCTTCACGCGCTCCGTCACGCCTAGCCTTGGTGCTGAGGGGCGCTGGATCCACCACGGTCTAACGTCCAACGACGTCAAAGACACCGCCCTTAGCCTGCAGCTCGTGCAGGCCGTCGACGAGATCGACGCCGGGATCGACCGTTGCATGGGCGTTCTCAAGATCCGAGCTGAGGAACTCTCTGCGACTCCCTGCATCGGACGCTCCCACGGGATCCACGCCGAGCCGATGGCCTTCGGCCTCAAGCTAGCGCTTTGGTGGGACGAGATGCGCCGTCACAAGAAGCGCTTGGCCCTCACCCGTGAGATGGTGTCCGTTGGCAAAATCTCGGGGCCCGTGGGCAGCTACGCCAGCATCCCTCCGGACATCGAAGAGTCCGTTTGCGAGCAAGTTGGCCTAGACCCCGCTCCCGTGTCCAACCAGATACTGCAACGCGACCGCCACGCGCAGTTCGTACAGACCCTCGCGCTGATCGGCGCATCGCTCGAGAAGTTCGCGACCGAGATCCGCGCCCTCCAGCGCACAGAGGTACGCGAGGTGGAGGAGCCATTCGGCACTCCCGGGTTCGTGAGCACAGGCTCATCGTCGATGCCCCACAAGCGCAACCCTGAGCTCTCCGAACGTATCTGCGGTCTCGCGCGACTCGTCCGCGGGCACAGCCAGACTGCGCTCGACAACGTGCCGCTCTGGCACGAGCGCGACATCTCGCATTCCTCCGCAGAGCGCATGATCCTCCCGGACTCCGCCCTCGCCATCGACTACATCCTCGATACGTTCACTCGGGTCGTCGAGGGCATGCTCGTGTTCCCCGAGAACATGATGCGCAACCTGGAACTCACCAAGGGAATAGTCTTCTCCGAGCGGGTGCTTCTGGCTCTCGTGGAGAGTGGACTAGACCGCACCTCAGCGTACGAACTAGTGCAGCGCCACGCGTTGGCCGCCTGGGACAAGAACGAAGATTTCCGAGAGTCAGTAAAATCAGACCCCGACGTGACGTCACGGCTCGGTGCCGACGAGGTCGCAGGGTTGTTCGATTACGGTTACTACCTACGACACGTCGGACGAACATTCAGCCGATTAGGCTTTGCATCCAAGGAGTACGCCGGTGCCACTGCTTGAGACTAACCTCCCCAATAAGCTCTACCAGGGCAAAGTTCGCGACACCTACGACATGGGTGACGGGATGCTGCTCATGGTCGCCACGGATCGCATCTCAGCCTTCGACGTCGTGCTCCCCAACGGCGTACCGGACAAGGGGCGTGTGCTGTCCCAGATGTCCAAGTTCTGGTTCGACCAGACCGGGCAGATCGTTCCGAACCATTTCATCGCGCTAGCGGACGATCCCGAAGGCCTCGGTGATCTGGTGAACCACCCGATCATCAAGACACTCCCGCCTGAAATCGCACGGCAGGCCACGGTCATCAAGCGAGCCGAGCGCATCGACGTTGAGTGCGTCGTCCGCGCATACCTGACAGGCTCCGCACTCGTGGACTACAACCAGACAGGGACCATCTTCGGTATCCCCGTTCCTTCAGGCCTGGTAGACGGCAGCAAGCTCCCTGAACTGCTGTTCACACCTACCACGAAGGCAGAGGTCGGCCACGACGAGCCGATGACCATCGACGAGGTCTCGGCGATGGTCGGCGCAGACCTCGCTGTGAAGCTTCGCGATCTCTCGTTCGCCATCTTCCAGTACGCCCATGATGTTGCCGCCGAACGCGGGATCATCATCGCCGACACCAAATTCGAGTTCGGTATCCGCGACGGTGAGGTGATCCTCATCGATGAGGTGCTAACACCTGATTCGAGTCGTTTCTGGGAAGGTACCCAGTACGCGCCGGGCAAGTCGCAACCCAACTATGACAAGCAATTCGTGCGTGACTGGCTGCTGACGCAGCCATGGGATCGCACCCCTCCCGCGCCTGCTCTTCCCGACGACATCATCGAGAAGACGCGGGAACGGTACCTCGAAGCGTATAGAAGACTAACGGGCCAGGCGCTACCGTAGTAATCAGTGTGCCATTTGGCCTCGGAGTGATCGCGTGACTGAAAAGAATCCGGAAGAAGAGCAGCAAGCTATCGAAGAGGAGCTTGCTCCTGAAGCGAGCGTTCCTGAGGCCGACCAGCCGGCAGTGGACGCACCTGAGGCTACTGCTGCCGAAGAAACGCCCGCGCCAGAGGCCGACGCTCCTGAACCCGACGAGCCAGTCGTGGACGCTTCTGAGGCGACCGCTATCGAAGAGACGCCCGCGCCAGAGGCCAGCGCTCCAGAGGCCGACGAGCCAGTCGCGGACGCACCTGAGGCGACCGCTACTGAAGAGACTCCCGTGCCAGAGGCCAGCGCTCCAGAAGCTGATGCGCCAGTCGCGGACGCACCTGAGGCGATCGCTACTGAAGAGACGCTCGCGCCAGAGGCCAGCGCTCCAGAACCCGATGAGCCAGTCGCGGACGCACCTGAGGCGATCGCTACTGAGGCCGCTGCGACTGAACAGGCCGACGAAAGCCCCGTGGTGGCGGCAGCCGTCGTCGAAGGGGAAGATGACGACGAACCGGATTTCGATCGCGATGGCCAGACGGAAACCCCGCCGAAGACGCCCAGGGTGCCACGTATCCGTGAGCGTGCCCCGTCACGCCGCACGACCCAGCGGGAACAGCGTCGACGCCGGTCCAGCGCGCGTAGGGCACGCAAACGTACGATCTATGGAATCCTCGGTGGCCTCGTAGCCGCGACGTTGATCCTGGGCATCGCGCTGCCATCGTTCGCTGGCCTGATCACGCCTAGCCAAAATGGTGCAGATGCCACGGGCGACACACCCACTGTCGGTACAGCAGTTACCGTTCAACCTGACAGCGTGCTAGAAGATGGCACCAGCTACACCGCCTACCCCAGCGATCCTCCCACGTCCGGTCCTAGCTATGCCGCTGGAGTCGACTGGGGCATCTACACGGAGCAGCAAGCCAACGAGGCCGTCGTCCGTAATCTGGAGCAGGGCGCCATCGTTGTGAACCACAGTCTGACCGATGAAGCTCAGCTTGCCGACCTCACGAGTTACCTAGAAGCCCAGCTCGGCTACCCCGGCTGCTTCATCGCCCAGCCCTACGCCAGCGTGGCAGAAGGCTCAGTCACTCTTACCTCGTGGGGGTGGACAGAAACCTATTCAGGTGTCGATCGCCCTGGGATGCAGCGGTTCGTAGACGATCACCGGAACAACGGAGTGTCCTTCGAGGGCCAGACTTGTGGTGCGGACACCACCCTGCCCGAAGCAGGCACACTCGACCAATCGGGGAATTAGGATGCGATTCAGCGCGCAGGTTCACGTCACACTGAAACCCACGGTGAACGACCCGCAAGGCAACGCTGTGCTTGGAAGCCTACACACGCTGGGTTTCGAGTCGGTGGAGGCAGTGCGGGTCGGTAAGTACCTCACGCTGGCCCTGGACGCTACGGACGAGCCCACAGCGAAGGCGCAAGTCGACTCCATGTGCGAACGCTTGCTCGCAAACACGGTCATCGAGTCTTACGAAACGGTGATTAGCCAGGCGTAAGCTGACCCCAGCCGAGCATTAGCTGCTGATCGTGCCTTTGGTCGACGGCACCTGGCCGTTGGCGCGGTCGTCGATCTCGACCGCGTCGCGTAGGGCTCGTGCGAGCGCTTTGAACGTGGCCTCGATCTTGTGGTGCGCATTCACCCCTGCAAGCACGGTTGCGTGCAGCGAGATACGCGCCTCGGTCGCGAACGACTCCAAGAAGTGACGCACCAGATCGCCAGGCAAGCCATCGATGTCTTCGCCGCTCACGCCCAGATCTACCGTCGCATATGGGCGACCGCTAATGTCGAGCACGACTCTCGATAGCGCCTCGTCCAGCGGTACGATGGCGTGTCCCATGCGTCGGATGCCCTTGCCGTCGCCCACCGCGTCAGCGAACGCTCGCCCTAGCGCGATGCCTGTGTCTTCGACGGTGTGGTGCCAGCCCGTCAACGCCGAATCGCCATCGGCCTTGACCTCTAGGTCTAGCAGGCCATGTCGAGCTAGTTGCGAGAGCATGTGGTCGAGCATGCCGTTGCCGGTCGCGATATTCGCGACTCCGCTGCCATCCAGGCCGATAGTGACGCGAACGTCAGTTTCGCCCGTGGTACGTGCGTAGGTTCCGGTGCGGTTTGCCATGGCGGTGTTACTCTGCGAGGGCTTGAATCATGGCCTTGATCACCTGCGTCGTCTGCTCGGGGGTTCCGATGCTGATCCGCAGGTAATCGGCCAGCGAGGCTCGCGAGTAGTATCTCACGAACACTCCTTGCCGAGCGAGGCTTTCGTATACCGCTTTGCCGCGTCCCTCAGGCATGCGACAGAGCAGGAAGTTCGCCTCCGATGGCAACGGATCCACGCCGGGCATCTCGGCCAATGCGGCGAGCATCTTCTCGCGTTCAAGCACGATCAGATCAGCCCGTTGATTCAGCGTGTCAATATCAGAGAGAGTAGCGAGCATCGCGGCCTCTGACGCCTGATTCACGTTGTAAGGAGGCTTCGCACGAAGGAGGAGATCGGCGAGCTCTGCAGCCATGATGCCGTACCCAACACGTAGGCCAGCAAGCCCACCCCACTTGCTAAACGTACGCAAAACTATCAGATTGGGGTGTTGCGCAACCCAAGTTGCTACGCTGGTGCCACCGAATTCAATGTATGCCTCGTCCATCAATACGAGGATGTCCGCTGCCAGCAGTCGTTCGATATCTTCAAGAGGCGTGCAATTACCCGACGGGTTGTTGGGCGAAGCGATAGCGACGATCTTGGTGCGCTCATCAACCGCCGCAAGCACGGCGTCAACATCAACTGCGAAGTGCTCGTCTCGCTCAATGGTGATGGTTCGTCCACCACACACGTGAGCGGTGAACTCGTACATGCCAAAAGTCGGTTCGCAGTTGATGACCGCATCGCCTGGATCCAGGACGCACCGGAACACCAGATCGATGATTTCGTCGCTACCGTTACCCACGACTATCTGATCCATGGGAACGCTCAGGAATTCGCCCAGCGCGGTTCGCATGGCCACCTGCGCTGGGTCAGGGTAGATGTGCATGCGGTTCACCGCTGCCATCATCTTCGCCACGCGTGGCGAAGGGCCGTAGGGGTTCTCGTTGCCATTCAGCTTGGCGGTCTGTGATTCAGGCATCCCTGCCTTCTTGGCAAGTACGTCAGGTGGATCGACCGCTTCGTATGGCGCGAGCGTCAGCAGGTGCGGCCGCACGAAATCGAGCGGCCCTTTCCTGCCTGCATTGCTACTGGCCATCTGGGGCCTCCGGGAAGAAATCTTTATCGACTGCGGTACCGGCGCCTTCGAGACGCATCTCCACTGCCCTGGCATGCCCCGTGAGGCCTTCGGCGCGTGCGATAGCCGCCGCCGCAGGCCCAAGGCTGGCCATAGACGCAGTACTGAGCCGAATCACCGGCACGTGCTTCAGGAAATGATGCACGCCCAGGCTGGAGGCGTACCGCGACGTCCCTGCTGTCGGCATTGCGTGGCTCGGGCCGGCGACATAGTCCCCCATGACCTCCGGCGAATACTCACCGACGAATATCCCGCCAGCGTTGTGAACAAGCTCAACATAGGAATCTGCGCGCTCCACCAGCAGGCAGAGGTGTTCTGGCGCGAACGCGTCCGAGAGTTCGATCGCTTCCTCGACGGTCGAGACGACCACGGCCATCCCCTGCCCCTCTATCGCGGCAGAAGCCACGGCCTTGCGATCGAGGAGCGCAAGTTGTCGATCTACCTCTGCGCTCACTCGTTGCGCCATATCCATGCTCGTGGTTATGAGCACGGGTGACGCCATCTCATCGTGTTCCGCTTGTGCCAGCAGATCCGCCGCCGCTAGGGAAGCATCCGCCGTGTCATCAGCGATCACCACGGTCTCGGTGGGGCCGTAGAGCCCATCGATGTCCACGTGCCCGTACACCTCGCGTTTCGCGATGGACACGAAGATGTTGCCAGGGCCACAGATCTTGTCGACCTTCGGCACAGTGCTTGTCCCAAACGCCATCGCGCCTATCGCCTGTGCTCCGCCGATCTCAAATAGGCGATCTACGCCTGCGATCTCGGCAGCGGCCAAAGTGGCGGGGCTTGGCGAGGGTGTGCAGAGGATGACTTCCGGCACACCAGCGACTTTCGCGGGGATGGCCGACATCAGGACGGTCGACGGATATTCGGCGGTGCCACCTGGCACATAGAGGCCCACTCGCTCGATCGGCACGAGCCGCTGACCGTAGCCAGCTTCGTCGTCGCGCCATTCCAGCGGCATGCATTTCTCGTGATAGTCGCGAACGCGGTCTGCAGCAACCCGAAGCGCATCTGCGAGTTCGACCGGGATCGACGCCAGCGCTTCACGCCAGCGATCCCTGGGTATCTCTAGCTCATCCAACTCTACGCGGTCGATCCGGCGTGCGTACTCTCGGACACCATCATCACCACGAAGGCGAACGTCATCAAGTATCCGCCGCACGGCCTGGGTGGCCGTCAGCGGCTCTCCGAACAGGTCAGCGGTGCGCTTCGCTGCGGTGGGGGAAAGCTCTGGTTCGTCGTATCCAGGCGCACGAGCTAGCAACGCCAGCCCCGCTTGGAGTCCTTCGACGATACGCATGGCTAGAGCCCGAGCTCGGCCAACAGCCTCGCGTAGCTGGTGCTCTCCTGGCCAAACACATAACTCGCTTCGGACACGGTGACCGATGTCCCACCGATCGCGCGAAAGAAGTCCACGATGCTCGTGAGGGACACCTTGTCAACGAATACAGTGACGGAGTACCACTTGCGGCCGTCAGGCGTGAACACCCGGGCGATCGTTGGCCCCTGAAGGCCAGCGCACTCCGGGCGCTCCAGCACCTTTGCTGCGACCGATTCTTCCGAATCACCTTCGATGTTGGCCGAGATGCGCTGGAAGCTACCAGCATTCTGGTGCGCCTCGATGCGTTCGATGAGCTCTCGTGCACCTTCTAGCCGTTCCGGGTTCTCCCGCAACAATTTCTTGTTGCCGATCAGCGCGCCTTCGGAGGCCAACACAGTGCCATCCTCCAAGCGCTTGAGCCTGTTCTCCCGGAGCGTCACGCCTGAGGCTGTGATATCCACGATCAGGTCTGCGTAGCCCATAGCCACAGACGCCTCAAGGGTGCCCGTGACAGGAGCGATCGAGAAGTAGTTCACGCCATGGCTGAAAAAGAAGCGGCTGACTAGCCGCGGGTACTTGGTTGCCACGCGTAACTCGCGACCGCTCTCCCTGAATTCGACCGCTAGGTCGGCCAGGTCAGCCATGGAATCGACGTCCATCCAAGCGTCCGGGGTCGCCACCACCAACTCACATCCGCCGAAACCCAGTTCGGGGATGATGAGAATCGTGTCGCCGCCCTCTATCCGGCTCTCCTGGAATCGGTCGCGGCCGACCATGCCCAGGTCAGCGTTGCCGTCCTCGACTTTCGAGGTGATGTCCGCTGTGCGCTGGAAGATGACCTCCAGTCCTTGTACGGACGGAACCGACGCCGTGTAGCGGCGCGGGCTGGGTCGATTGATACCCATGCCGCAACGCTGCAAGAAGCGTTGGGTCGGCTCGAACATCTCCCCGTCACTGGGGATCGCCAGGCGTAGACCGCCATTTAGGCGGTCCCCGTTAGATTGCTGTCTCAGAGACTCCGCCATCTGCCCCCACTCTCATCACTGTCTGGATACCGCGTTGCTCCGCGTACTTCGCCACCTCGGCGTCGCCGCGGTCACTCAGGTCTAATTCAGCAGGGATGCCCTGCGCCCGCAGTCGTTCTGCGGTCGCAACCGCCTGACTGCGTTGAGATTCTTGTGCCGTCACCAGTACGCGAACGGCCCCCGTGTCCTGGTCGCTGCCGTAGTCCGACGGCAGAACCTCCGCTATCCGATCCACCGCGTAAGCGAATCCGAGCGCGGGTACGTCCTTCTTGGCGCCCAGCGCTCGCACGAGACCGTCGTACCGCCCACCGCCGCCAAGACTGGGCCGTCCCTTGACCTTGGCGTGGTCGATATCGAAGACGACACCCGTGTAGTAAGCGATCCCGCGGGCCATGCCTAGATCAAGGATCACCGGCACGCCTTTGAGGTCGTACTGGCCCAACGCCTTCAGCAGTTTGTCGATGGGCGCGAGCACGGCGGCTTCCAGGTCGAAACGTTTGATTAGGTCGCCCAGCTTCTTGCGGACTTCATCGGCCGGACCACTAAGCGCCACCAGTTCGGCGGAGAAGCGGATCGCTGCATCGACGAGTTCTGGCACCCCGGCTTCCTTGAGCTTCCGTAGGTAACGCCTGAATACCTCTTCCGGTGTGCGTTGCCCTGAAAGCCCCATGACGCCCGGTGCCAAGAACCCCTCGACCATGCCTTCTGCGTCTTCGGGGGCCATGCTCCGCGCCAACTCCGAAAGCGCCTTGGTTCGTTCTTCGCCCAGCAATCCCAGGTCGGTCGCCCGCTGCCGAACGATCTCCACCCCAGCTTCACCAGCGCGCAGGTCATCAAGGCTGTTCACCACGAATACTCGTGCTCGCTCAGACAGTCCCAACGCCTCAAGCATCGCGTTCACGACGCCCATGTGACCAACACGCAGTTTGTGTCCGGTGACGCCCAGTGTCGTCAGTCCCTGCACTGCGGTCGCCAGCACTTCAGCGTCAGCGAACTCTGAAGCGGAGCCAAGAATCTCGGCGCCCAGTTGCTGAAACTCCAAGTCCTCAGGAGCATCCACGCCCTCAGCGCTAGCCTCGTACCGGAAAACCGTTCCGTAGTACTGCCAACGCTGCGGCATGGGTCCCTTGAGATTGCCGTCGATGAACTGCCGCACCACGGACGACGTGAGCTCCGGTCGGAGACTCACTTGCCGCCCCGACGGATCGGTGAAGCTATACATCTGGGACGCGAGCTCTCCCCCCGACTTTCGGAGGAACAGATCGGTGCTTTCGAGGATCGGTGTCGTAGCCACGTCGTAGCCACGGCGATCGAGGAAACTCTCGAGGCGTTTGTGGATGATGACGAGCCGACGCCATAGGTCTGGCGAATAGTCGCGCGCGGTCTTCACAGGGGTACACCAGTCAATTATTGAGCGTTGGAACTAGCCGCTTGCCGCTCATGAACAGCGGCAAGCGTGATTTTAGCAGACGATACGCCTAGGCCCGAAGAGTGACGTCCCCTTCAAGCAACCGATGGACAGTACCTCGGGAATCGCGAAGTAGCAACGCTCCATGTTCGTCAACGTCTACGGCCTCCCCGGTGAGAACGCCGTCTCGCGTGTGCACGGCGATCTGCGTCCCCAACGTTGAGAGGTGCGTGCGCCACCGTTCGACGATCGACGCGGTTCCCACAACAAGATCCGCTAGCGCCTTGTCGAGGTGCCTGAGCAACGTGTCTTCAACGTGATCCATATCCATCGGCCCCCCGCTCTCGATCGCCAAGCTTGTTGCCGTCTCGGCGATCCCGGCAAATGCGTCTGGGGTCAGATTGACGTTGAGCCCGATGCCCAGAATGGCGAACCCGGTACCGTCGGTGGTGATCTGCGACTCAACGAGCACGCCCGCGATCTTCTTGCCGCCCACCTGCACGTCATTCGGCCACTTGATCCCGCAGGGTACGGCGAGTAGCTCCGCCACCGCGTCATGGACCGCGAGCGACCCTGCCACCGACAACGGCGCGCCCACGTCCACCGGAGGCATGCGTAACACCATAGACGTCAGCAGCGAATCACCTGGCCCGCTCTCCCATCGCCGCGCGAATCGGCCACGTCCCAAGCGCTGCGTTGCCGCGCGCACGACCGTCCCATGGGGAGCGCCTGCGCGTGCGCTCTCCCGCGCCACGTCCATGGTCGAGTCCACTTCGTCGAACACGAGCACATGTGCCCCGACCACGCGGTCAGGGTAGAAGCGCTCCGATTTGGGCGCTGGATCTAGTGTCGGCATGAGGTCATTCTATTCTGGCCCTAAAGCATGAGAGGCAAAGGTGGTAGCATCCGACCGCGCCCCTCGCCTATCTGGCCACCATTTGAAATCAAAAAGTCGCTTCATCCAAGACCTCACGAGGCCGGAAACGTTTCCGGTCTTCCTCATGTACTTCTTCTGGGCGTTCGGCACCGGTGGACTCTGGCTCGTCCGTCCGCTGTTCGCTTATGAGACCGGTGGCACGTTCCTGCTCGTAGCGGTGATCTCATCCGTCAGCGCCATGCCTCGACTCGTAACTGGCCCACTAACCGGTTACCTGACCGACCGATTTGGGCGCAAGCCATTCGTCATCATCGGATCACTGCTGCACGTAATCGCGATGACCAGCGATTTCTTCGTGGACAGCTATCTGCCGTTCCTACTGCTTGAGATCGTTGGCGGCATTGGAATCTCCGTCTGGATGACCAGCGCCAACGTGCTCATGGCAGATTCCACCCGACTGGAGACACGCGGTCGCGTCGTCGCTGTGCGGGAGATCTCGGCGCGGATCGGCCTGCTCTTGGGCCCTGCTGCTGCTGGCCTCATCGGCGTGGTATTCGGCCTCAAGTACATCTTCTTTTTCATCGCGATCACTAAAGTCATCGTCATCATCGTCACCGTGCTTTGGATAAAGGAAACGCGACGCGAGCGCGCTGACAAGCCCGCGAGAGCACCTGGCACCAAGCGGCGTATCGACATCACCATGTTCAGAACGCGAGCGTTCCTAGCCTTGGCCATTGGCACGTTCACCGTCAGCATGGTGGGCGGTGGAACCGGTGTGTTCCGCACGCTATTCCCACCCCACTTCAAAGAAGTAGCAGGCCTGAGCGAGGTTCAGATAGGCCTGCTCCTCGCCATCGCCGGCGGAGTAGCCCTCGTCGCCACGATGCCCGCAGGCGTCATTACCGACCGCTATGGTCGGAAGCGATCCCTGCTATTTGGGTTACTCGTCACGGCATCGGCGGTCTATGTCATGACCCTCGGCGCTACATTCATGGTCGCCGTCGTAGCGGTGATGGCATTCGGACTCTCCGAGGCGTTCGGCTGGGGCACCATGCAGGTCTATGCTATGGACCTTGCGCCGGAGGAAAAGCGAGGGGCTTTCCTAGGCGTGTGGGGACTATTCATGAATCTGGGCCAGATCATCGGTCCGTTGTTCATCGGCACCTTGGCTGACCGCTACAGCTTTGGTCTCGCCTTCACTGTGGTCTCAGGCATGCTGATAGTAGGGGCGACTACGGTCTTCCTGTTCGGCAAGGAAACCAAAGCTAGTCCGATCGCGGCCAACGATCCCTCGCCTCCCTAGCCGGACACCCATATAATGCCCCACAGCACAGAGGGCTCCCTAGGGCCACCGAACGCTACACCAACGCCAGTACAACGAGTGTGACATGTCAAAAGTTGAAGACAAACTAGCCGAACTTGGACTGACCCTACCGGAGCACGTTGCCCCTTCAGGCAGCTACCTGGTCGGCTACCGCGCGGGCAACCTGGTCTTTACGTCCGCAGTTGGCCCCCGCTCCAACGACTCCAACATCACAGGCGTGATGGGTGCCGACTGCACCATCGAAGACGCCTACGAAGCCGCGCGACGCACGTGCCTACGCATGCTCACCAACGTGAAGAGCATCATCGGCGACCTCGACAAGGTCACCCACGTGGTCAAAATTTTCGGGATGGTTCAGGCAACGCCGGACTTCAACGGCTACGCCCAAGTGGTCAACGGGTGCTCGGACTTGCTCGTGGAGCTTTACGGCGAAGCAGGCAAGCACGCCCGCTCCTCCATGGGCGTTGGACGCAACCCCTTCGATGGAGTAGTGTCCATCGATGCCGTGTTCGAAGTAGCTGACTAGCCTGCCAAACGGGGGTGTGCCGTGTGCCGTAGCATCCGTATCCTGAGAACTGAAGAAGAGATCGTTGCGGAAGCAGAGATTCGCGCGGCCGCAGTGCAATTCGTCAGGAAGATCACCGGCATCCGTAAGCCCTCGGCAGCCCTAACGGCGGCGTTTGACGATGCCGTGAATGAGATAGTCTTTGCGTCGGGAGCCCTGCTCGCGACGGTTGGCCCCAAAGCCGCGTCAGCGGCCTAATCGCTCCCTCGAGCGGGAGTAGCTCAGTGGTAGAGCTCCTGCCTTCCAAGCAGGTTGTCGCCGGTTCGAATCCGGTCTCCCGCTCCAACTCTATTGCCTACGTGAAAGTTCAGCTTGCCGCCGCTTGAGCTTCGGTTGCCTCTGAATCATCGTTAAACGGACTGGTCAGTTTACTTACTAGCGCTTGTTTCGAAGAGAGCTCTAGGCCCGCCCTCACCGGACTCACTCGTCTGCTAGCGGCTCGCCCGTCCACCGTTTGAACTCGTCGTTCTCGATGTCCAAAAGATCGAGTATCTTGCCCACGGTGTGATGGACCAGGTCCATGATCGTCTTGGGCTGTGAGTAGAAACCGGGGATCGGCGGCAAGATGATGCCTCCCATGTCCGTCACGGCCAGCATGTTGACCAAGTGGCCACGGTGCAACGGCGTCTCCCTGGCGACCACCACAAGCCGTCGGCGCTCCTTCAGGCATACGTCAGCCGCACGGACGATCAGGTCGCTGTTGTACGAGTGCGCCAACGCGGCGAGGCTCTTCATCGAGCATGGCACGATGACCATACCGTCAGTCTTGAATGAACCACTTGAGACGGCGGCGGCCATGTTGCGTGGGTCGTGCACCACGTCGGCCATAGCCTCGATCTCGGCGATAGGCCATTCTGGAGCCTCGTAGGCGATCGAGAGGTGTGCACCTTCCGACAAGATCAGGTGGGTCTCGATATCCGGCATCGCACTGAGTGTCTTGAGTGTCTGTATCCCGTAGATCGGCGACGATGAGCCGCTGATGCCGACGATTATTTTTCGCATTCTGCTACCACTTGAACATGATTCCCGAGGTGATCCTCGCGCCCTCTTCCCCCGCGCCTGGAGCATCCGAGAGCACGTGAGAGATCGCGATATCCATGTAGGCGTGCCCTGGCCCCCCGCCCACTCGAGCGGCGGGGATCTCCTTCGCTACGCCTTTCACGTAATACGTCATCGTGTCGTCGATGAACAGTATCGTCAACCGACCGTTCCCCCGAAGGTTCTCGGTGGTTTTGGTGCCATCGAACGTGATGACCCTGAGCGTAGACCGGTCTCGCGCGCCCACTTCACCGTAGCTTAGCAAAGCAGGGTGTGCCCAACCGTCGGCGTCCACCGTGCAGATAGGGATGGCTTTGCCTCCCTGCTCTGACTGATCTACTTCTGAAAGCTGATGAAACAGGTCGTCTGGAAGTTGTTTGCCTAGATCTGTTGACATGACTCCCTGCCCTACGGCAATCCCAACTCGTCCCACCGGGCCGCAACCCTCGCGGTCAGCTCACGGCTCACCTTGTTGACGGGTGGGAACTCGTTGTCCTTGAACTTGAGCGACGCGTTGATTCCAACGCCACGCCGAGGTGCAGTGAAGTCCACATCTGCGGACGAGCGTTCCATCGGGGGGAACTCTCGCCCCGGGAACACATCGGTGTCGGGCTCAGCGGCCGAAACCACGCGCCAGATCACGTCCTCCCAGTCCCGGACATCACAGTCCTCGTCCACCACGATGATCCAACGCCAGGACTCAGCGTCCCAGATGGCCTCCATGATCTCGCGCGGCTCTTCTTTACTCTGGATGTCGGCAGAAACGATCAACATCCCGTGACGGCCCACCTCCGGGAAGTACACCTCGCGGATATTGGTCTTCCCCGTCTGCTGGATCAAGCGGGACTGCATGGACCCTGAGCGCAGTAGCTGGCGAGGGTAGTCCTCCACGCGTAGGCAGATGAGGCCGTACGTCAGAGGGTCCTTGCGGTGCGTGATGCAAGTCACCTTGATCACGAACGCTTCGTGATTCTCTCCGTAAAAGCCCGTGGATTCACCGTGTGGCCCCTCGCTCGTGCGTTCGTTAGGAACGACGAAGCCCTCGATCACCACCTCGGCGTCCGCCGGCACCAGCAGGTCGCTGGTTTCGCACTTCACGAGCTTGGTGCCCTCACCGCGCCAGCCGCCTGCCGCTTCGTACTCCATGGAGCCTTCAAGCTCGCCGCCGTTGGGTCGCACCGGGCTCCCCGCAGCGAGTGTCACCAGCGGGTCGGTGCCCATGATGACCGCGATGGGGGTCGGTTTGCCGACAGCCTCGTTGTCCAAGATGTGGTCACCACCGCCGGGGCCCGTCGACGAGGCGCGTCCACGGATGCCGCCGGCCAAGCTCATCGTGTGCTTGTCCTTGATCATCGTCCGGTAAAGCCCGACGTTCAGTATCCCCGTCAGCGGGTCGCGGGTGACGATTCCTGCCGTGGTTGCCAGGAACTGACCGCCATCGTGCTCATGCCACACAGGCGTGGGAATGAAGTTAAGGTCGGCGTCATCTCCCATCAAGATGACATCTTTACACGGGCCGGTCTCAACCTCCAAGGACGGGAGGCGATGGTCCATTCCTCGCACCACGGCCCCCTGCACCTGCTCTTCTGTAGGCTCAGTTCCGAAAGCCAGCGCCACCTGTTCCGGCGTCGACAGCAGATTGACCACCATCGGCTTGCCCGGGTAGCCCTTGACGTTCTCGAAGATGATCGCGGGCCCGTGGCGATCCAATGACCTGGCCGTGATGGCGCCAAGCTCGTGTACGGGATCGACCTCGGCGGTCACCCGGTGAACGAGCCCCTTCTCATCAAGCAATTCGATGAACTCACGCATGTCGGTGTAAGCGACCCGGTGTTGTGCGTCAGCCATGGGATCCTCCTTCGGAAGCTTCGGGGGTGCGCTTCTACTGCTAGAAGCGGATGCAGACTATCTTTGCAGGTATACCGCGTCAACTTCGTAAGTCCTCCACGCTGCTCGCGCAAAAGGATTCGTGTTCAGGCGCAAGCAGCTACGAAATAATTGACTATGCGGGCGATGTGGTATATCACCCGTCCGCAAACCTACTCGCAACCGATGAGGAGATCGCACATGCCGGAAGACTTGTTGCTCGCAACGGACGCAGGCGTCGTTACGGTACGGAGCGAGGCTGGGAAATGGGACGTAACTTCGTCGAGCTTGGCGGGATGGTCCGTCACTGATGTCGCCGTGTCGCCGTCTGGACGCGCATTCGCGGGAACGCGAGGTGACGGGGTATGGACCAGCGACGACGCTGGCGAGACGTGGCAGCGTCCCAATCGCGGACGTAAAGGCCCGGGGAAGGTCCAATGCGTGACCGTCGATCCCCACAACCCTGAGCGTGTATACGCGGGGGGTGAGCCCATCGCGATCTGGGTTTCCGACGATGCAGGCCACAACTGGCACGAGCTCACGTCGCTGTGGGATGTCCCATCCGTACCCGAGATCGGCTATCCGGTCTACGCCGTGGAGCCTCACGTGCGGGATATCACCATCCACCCCGATGACCCACTAACCATTTACGCCGCGCTCCAAGTAGGTGCGATGGTCAAGAGCACCGACGGCGGGGCCAGTTGGATATTGTTGGATCAGGACGTTGACGCTGATGTCCACACCATCGTCATCAGGCCTGACTCTCCCGATCATTTGTACGTGGCCACTGGCGGACACGACTCACGACTCGGCACAGCCGCAGGGCGTGCGCTCTACCACAGCAAGGATGGCGGAGTGTCCTGGACGCCGCTGGCGATGGAGTTCCAACAGGAATACGGCATTCCACTCGCCACGCACAAAGATGCCCCTGATGTGTTGTTCTCGGTTGTCGCCGCTGGTACTCCAAGCACGTGGCGTAACAAAGAACAGGGAGCGGACGCATTATTGATTCGATCCTCGGATTCAGGGGATTCATGGCAGGTGCTGGAGACGGGGTATCCAGAGATTCAACGAGACTTTCCGGGGTCTATCGCGATCAGCCCCGCCGACGCCCGCCACGTGTTCGTGGCCACTCGCAAAGGGCACATCTATGAGAGCAAGGACAGCGGGGATTCCTGGGAGGACATGGGAGTCCAAGTCCCTCCAGTCTTGACCATGGCAGTAACACCCGCCTAGCGGGGCACTGAGATTCGCTGAGAGAAACAAAGGAGTCGTGATGGGTTTACCGATGGTTCGGCGGCTGTTCATTCCCGTTCTACTACTGACGCTCGCAAGCATTCTGTCGGCCGCGTGTGGGAGCGACCCTACCGCGACCCCGACGATCCCCCCGGCAACCGCCACGCCCACGGCGACTCTGGCGCCCGGCATTCCTACTCCCACGCCGCGGCCCGCCGCGACACCTACGCCCACCGCGATGGCGCCGGCATTTGACCCTGCGTCGATCTTCGAAGGCGAGACCGTACGCATCAATGTCGGATTCTCCCCTGGCGGCGGGTACGACCAGATCTCTCGCATCTTTGCCAGCATCGCACCCAAATACTTCCCCGGCAGCCCACGATTCGTCGTGTCTAACCTGCCTGGCTCGGGAGGACTCAGGGCGCTCCAGCTGACGACGGCCTCTAAGCCCAACGGCTTGACCGTCAACCCCATGCCGACAGGTCGTTTCTTGCTCCCCGAATTAGTTGGAGGCGACATCGAGGGCTACGACGCGTTCAACGCTAAGTACGTAGGCACTCCGACGTTTGTCCCTACACACAACGCATTCTGCGCCCGCAGAGAAGTCGCCACCACCTGGGATGAAGTGCTCGCGAGCGGTGAAACGCTCAAGAGCGGGGTTTCCGCCCTCGGTGGTTACGGCATCGGCATCTCAGCAGTTGAGTACCTCGGTGGCCCCATGAAAGTGATCACCGGCTACGGCGGTACCTCGGAGATTCAGGCGGCTGTTGATCGCGGCGAGCTCGATGGAACTCCCGCATGCGACTTCTCGCTGGTTCAGGGCCTGTTCCCTGAGTGGCTTGAGAACGACAGCATCGTGCCGCTCTACTGGTGGGACATCCCGATCTCCCAGGAATGGCTTGACGCCCTCGGAGCCACGCAGCCACCGAACATCTTTGATATCGTCAGCGCAACACAGGAGCAGCAGGACGCGTTCCAGGTTGGTGAAGCTGCGGAAGACTTCATCCGCATGTTCATCCTGTCCGATGACACACCACCGGAGATCCTCCAGGCGTGGCGCGCGGCCTTCAAGGCAACCGTCGCCAGCCCTGAGTTCGTAGAGAAAGCTGCCGTTGCTGGCTTGAACGCCGGCTACGGTGACCCCGCCGATCTTGAACCTCTACTCAAACGCGCGGAATCATTCACGAGTGAAGGCCGCGATTTCATCAAATACCTCTACGGCCTCGACTAGTGAAAGTGACGCCGAAAGAGACATACAGGAGACAGGCATGACAAGCGAGATACGGAAGACAGTTGGCTACGATGACCTCCGCGGTTACCTCAAACTCCTGGAAGATCAGGGGATGTTGAAGCGCGTTAGCACGGAGGTCGATTGGGACGAGGAGATCGGCGGCATAGCCTATCGATCCCTAGTCAAGGATGGCCCAGGCCTCTGGTTCGAGAACGTGAAGGATTACCCCGGAATGCCTTTCGTCGCGAACGTGATGTACCGCGAGGATCAACTGGGGGTCGCCCTCAACGGCGATCCGAACTGGGAATCCTTGCGCGACATCATCCAGGATGGGATGCAGAACAGGCTGAAATCCACCGAGGTTCCCACTGGTCCCGTCAAAGACGTCAAGATCCTCGGCGAGGATGTCGACCTGGATATCTTCCCGACGCCCAAGTGGCATGAACTCGACGGTGGGAGGTACATCTCGACGACCGCCGGATTCGTCACCCGTGACCCCAAGAACGGGAACCTGAACATGGGCCAGTACCGTTCCATGATCCTCGACAAAAACACGACCACCGTCGAAATCATGGGCAACTGGGAAGTTGGCGCTGACGCCCCCCTCGGTTCCGGCTATGGTGGGATCGGCGACCGCAACGGCGCCGCTCACATCTTGGACAACGAAAAGAACGGCCTCCCGACACCATGCGCCATCGTCTTGGGCATGGACCCACTGCTGACCCTGTCGGCTGGAACGGCCATCCCTGCGGACGAAAACGGCTACATGGAGTACGAAGCTGCAGGCGCATGGGCTGGACGTCCCGTCGACCTCGTGAAGTGCGAGACCAACGACCTGATGGTTCCTGCGAACGCCGAGATCATCCTTGAGGGCGAAGTCGTCCCATTCGAGCGCGTGAATGACGGCCCTCACGGCGAATCGACCGGGTTCTACAACCAGTGTCCCCTGTCATTCATGGTGAAGATCACAGCCATCACCCACCGCAGCAACCCCGTCTCATTCGGCCTCACGTGTGGTCGCATCGAAGACTACCCACGGCCCCTGATGCGGTCCAACACATTGCTCAACACGCTTGTCAGCAAGTCCGGCTACACGAATATCAAAGAAGTGTTCTTCCCTGATGCGGGACGATCCGGATTCCTGATCATTCGCGCCCAAATCACCGCTGTTGAGCAACCCAAGCAGATCATCGACGCAGCCTACGAACACATGCGGTATCGCTGGGTCATCGTCGTCGACGAAGACTGCGACGTCCGTGACTGGAATGACGTTCTCTGGCGGATCGTCTCGTCAGTTACCCCGGAAGACCACATGTGGATCGGCGCTGAGTACCCGGAGGCGATTCCATTCCCAGGCACGGTCGAGTTCATCCCCCCAACCCACGGAATGGGCATCGACGCCACCTTCGGCTTCAAGAAGTACAACCACCCGCTGCCGCCCATCGCGAAACCCAGCATGGATCTCATGGCCCGGGTAGCGTCCCGCTGGAAGGAATACGGTCTGTCCTAGGTCGCCCACTCTGGATCTGATCCAGGGCTCACTCCTCCCGAGTCCTGTCCTGCAAACGCCCCATGGCCGAATGGTCGTGGGGCGTTTCGCTAGACCAACATGCGTGCCCCGGTGCCGCTGACTGGGTAGCCCCAGTAACAACTAACGATCGCTGCGAGCGAGCGGACTTGGCATCGAGTCGTTCGTCGCGCCCCATGCTGGACTCCCGATTCACATCGCGCTGTCATCCTGCGAAGCGCCTCCGAAACTGCCCTGTCCAGAGATCGAATCGCGTAGCTGTGCGCTGAATCCGCGAATTCTCGTGACCTCGATAGCCGCTGAGTTCCCGTGAACATGGTTGAATGCCATGAAGAATCTCACAGATAGTGGTGCCCATGATTTACGCGGATACGAGGAGCGACCGCGCCTTCCCTAGGATGCGCAATCGCTTTCACCCGCCTACCGCGCTTCAGGCGAGGCGACGATGACCGCTGAGATCAGCCAGAGAGACCGCCTAGTGCATTCGCGTCGGATCCTCGGCCGCGCTATCGAGGCGTCGTGGTTAGCGGCTATCGTTCTGGTTCCTCTGACATTTGGCCCCCCCTCTTGGTTTACCGTGTCCGACGTAGCGAAGGTCGCTGTCATGCGAGTCTTGGCGGCGGCCATAGCTGGAATGGCTCTGACCGACATGGCTCTGGCCCTCGCGTCGGAGCCTTCCCTTCGAGTCGGCGCCTGGCGGGCCCGGCTCCGGGCGTGGCTGGCGAGCAATCCTCCCCGCGGGGTGATTCTCCTAGCGATCGGACTACTCACGGTCGTTGCGACGTCGGCGGTGCTCTCGCCGTTCGGCGCCGTCGCAACACGTGGCTTCGAAGAGGGGCGCGATGGCTATTCGCTGATCAGTTTTGCATCCGTCGTGGTCGTGTTCCTCGCCATCGCCTACCGCGCTCGAACGCCATCAACCATCGACCGTCTCCTAAGGGCGATCGCTACCGCGACCGTACTGACGTCGCTCTACGGGATCGCGCAGACGGTCGGCGTTGCTCCCTGGGGGCTAGATGCCTTGAACGCCTCCCGCGTCGTCGGATCATTCGGCAACCCCATCTTCTTCGGAGCTTTCCTCGTGATGGGACTCCCGATCACGATGTATGTATGCGTGGGTATCGTCCAGGGTCGGAGCGCCCGCGTAGGCGTACCGCTCGCCAGCGCAGCGCTGGCCATCCCCACCACAGCGCTGGCTCTCACCCTCGCTCGTGGCCCGTGGGTGGGCGCGGCGGTCGCAACGATGATGTTTGTCGTGGCCGCTGCCCTGCTGCTACCACCTCCGCTGCGACGACGTTACGCCGCAACGTTGGCCGGGGCGACTGTGCTCACGCTAGTTCTGCTGTCCGTAATACAGCTACCGGGGAGCCACTCATGGGCGCTAGGTACCACGTTGGACCGTGCGGGCTCGGTGCCTGGCAGCACGGCTAACGGAATCAGCGGTCGCCTGAATATCTGGCGTGATGCAATAGACATCTCGCTAGACCGCCCGTGGTTCGCCCCGGATCAAACAACACCTACCAACGTCGTCATTCACACTCTTGGCTACGGCCCTGACTCCTTCGTCTACGTCTACCCGCTGCGGGACACCCACGAGCCATCAGACAGCCTCATCCTCACCAAGAACGCTCACAATTGGTTCGTCCACTCGTGGGTGGAACTCGGATTGTGGGGGCTGCTGCTGTCCTCCGCTGTGTTGCTGGTGCCACTGGCCGCGTGCGGCCAGTCGCTCCGGGGATTTCCACGGAGCGACCGGCCGCAGCGATTGCTTCTCGCTGCGTTGTTTGCCGCTCTCACCGGCAGAGCGGTCGAACAGATGGGAGGCGTCGCACAGGTGTCGGATTCCCTCGTTCACTGGGCGATCCTTGGCGTCCTCATCGCGATCGGCGCGCCCAAAGTACGCTCACGAGTCCAGCCGCCGCGCGGGTCGGTCGTAGCCATCGCACTTGCGTTAGCGGTAGGGCTGGCCGGAGCAGGGATTCTCACGAGCTTGGTATGGACAAGCGCCATCCGGCCTGTCCTCGCCGACCTCAACGCGAACCGGGCGCAAGACGCCCTCGCCCTTGGCGATGATGCACGGGCGTTCGATCTGCTGCTCGATGCGGTCGAGCGAGCGCCCAGCGTAGATGCGTACCGCGCGTCTGTTGTGAACATGCTGACCGTAACGCGTATTTCAGGTATCAACCTAGACGCCCGGCTCCAGATCACAGAATCCACCGTAGCGTTGCTCCGCGAAGCTGTCGCTGTGAACCCATACGATGCCAGCACCAACGCCTTGCTGGGGGTGGAACTCCTCATGCGATCGGAATTGATGGGCACGTCATCTGGTGAAGCGATCGAAGCGTTCCAACGCACCGTGACCCTCCTGCCAGATCGATGGCAGGCCAAGCGCGCCCTTGGCGCGGCGCTATTTCGAGTTGGTAGACCAGCCGATGCGATTCCTGTCCTGACCGAGGCATTTGCCGCCGCACGCGGCACCGCCGGGGCGGCCGTAGTGTTGCACCTGCGGGCCAAGTCGCATCTCGCACGGGGACAACATGACGAAGCCCGCGCTGATCTGCTTGAAGCATTGGAACTGACCGACGATGACGCTGTTCTCAGGCAGATTCGGTCAACGTTGAATCTCGTCGAACCCTAGCGGCGGAGGGCTCTGTACATGCTTGTCTGCCTCGCGAGCGGCCATCTATGGCCTATCGTAGGCCTCACCGCATGCCCGACTAGCGTCACGCCAGCAAGTCATGCCGCAGATTCCGCCACCAGACAGCGCTCCCCCACGGGCAGGTGACGTGATACGATGCGCCTCCCAAGGGTTTTGTGAGTAACCTCTCTGCTTCGCCGGTCCGACACGCTAGGCTCTCAGCTGGTGCTTCCTCCCTCAAGGGAATACAACGCTTTTATAGGAGCACCGAATGAGAATCTTCGTCGGAAACCTTAGTTTCAACACTAGCGATAACGAACTTCGCGACGCGTTCGCGCCCTACGGTGAAGTAACCAGCGCCCAGGTCGTGACTGATCGCGAGACCAACAGGTCTCGTGGGTTCGGCTTCGTGGACATGCCTGACGATTCAGCCGCACAAGAGGCCATTCGCAGCGTGAACGGGATTGAACTCCAGGGCCGTGCGCTCAACGTCAACGAGGCCAAGCCTCGCGAGGACCGCGGACCCCGCTGGTAGCCCACCGCCCGTACTGACCTCCCCCCCTGGGTGTCGGCAGGGGGCCGGAGGTCGCCTCTGCACAGCCGACAATCACCCCCACGCCGGTGTCCAATCGAACAAAGCCGCGCACTTGCGGCCACCTCCGGGCTGTCGTCGGCCTGACTGACTGAAATTCTCGGTAGGCATTCCATTTTTGCTCTGAACGCGTGTTCGAATAGCGCCGCAAGTGGATAGCCCTGCTGGCTTGGGCGAGTGCTCCTAACGGCTGGGATCGATGTTCCCCAACTGTTTCACCACTGTTCCCGTTCTGTCACCTTTCTGGTGTTCATGTACGTAACACTATGCAGGCGACACCCAACGCACTTGGCCCCAGTCATGTGTGTACACGTCACGGGCATAGTGCAAAGGAACCGATCAATGGCCACCCAAACCAAGCTTGGAATCGTCATCCTCGAAGAGCAACCGTTCATGCGCTCTGCGTTTGCACGCGAGATCGAAGACCACGCGTCGCTAGAACTTAGGGATGCCTCCGGCTTGCTCGACAGCGCCAACATTGCCAGCGCCGCGCAGACCGCAACTGGGGGAGTCCTCCTCGTTGGCTGCCGCTCACTCACCGCCGCACTGGCGGCAGAACTAGAGCCTTTATCGATGGTTGGCGGCCCGTCCGGTATCGCGCTACTCTGCACCGATTTCGAAGGCGAAGCAGTCGCTCACGCACAACGACTCTGCTCCACCTCTCGCAAGGGCTTCGGCTTGTTTCTCAAAGACTCCATCTACTCCGGGCAAGACTTGGAGCAATTCGTTCTTTCAGTGGGGACAGGCAACGTGGTCATCGACCCTCGCGTCATAGGCTCGCTGATGGAGTCACCCGTTCGTCCTTCGAGCGCTGAATTCTCATCGCTCACCGATCGTGAAATAGATGTCCTAGAACTCATGGCCCGCGGCCTCACCAACATGGGCATCGCCGATGAGCTAGGCGTGCAGCGGGCGACGGCGGATCGGCACATCCACAACATCTACTCAAAGCTCGGGAATGACTGCCCTTCCAACATCAGCCTTCGTACCCATGCGGTCAGCATGTACAACGCCGCACTTCAGCCGGCCTAGCGCGACCGCAGCGCCCTCCATCCTTGCGGTAGCCAAAAGGCTGTCATGGTAGAGTGTCCCGTCCTTTAGGTGTCCCCAACACCCCTAGGGACGGGATTTTCACATTAGGGGCGCATCGATCCCATGAACCACCTCACTTGGGCCGCGTTCGTCATGACCATCCACGGGTGGGTCACGTTCGGCCTGCGACCATGACCAACGCCGAGGGAATCACCGTAGTGATCCTTGCTGGCGGGCACGGCTCGCGCATGGGCAGCCCGAAAGCAAGCTTGCTTCTGGATGGCCGCCTCCTGCTGCATCACGTGCTGGACGCCGTCGCGCCCATTGCGGACCAGGTTATCGTCGTCCGCTCTGCGCTCTATCCCTTGCCTCCGATCTATGAGACCAATGTGCAGGTGCTCGTGGATGAAGCTCCTGACGAAGGGCCACTCCGTGCGCTGGCTACAGCGTTCAGCCACACCCAGAGCGAACTTGTCGTAGCGGTCGGCTGTGACATGCCCTTCCTCAACCCACTCCTGATATCGAGATTGGCATCGCTAATCGATGGATACGACGCTGCCGTCCCCATCGTGGAAGGTAGGCAGCAACCACTCCACTCTGCTTATCGCACTGCTGCCGCCTCCATCGCCGCTGGCGATGCCCTCCGCAGGGGCGAAAGACGGCTCAGCGCACTCCTGACGAAGCTGCATGTCAGAGAGGTCGAACGGCATGAGTGGATAGCTACAGACCCTACCGCCAGGTCATTCTTCAACATCAATAACCCCGAGGATCTGATTTTGGCTGCATCACTTCGATAGAAGCGCCCCTGTGCAGACCAAGCCCCCTTGTCTTCGTATGGGGGATTCCCCCCAATATCACCCCCAGAAAACCACCATGCCACGTGGGGGTTCACTTCCTGTTGCCCTAGGCACCCTGCCCCTACGCTACGTATTGAGTGTTTGAGCGGATCGGCAAAGCTGCCCCATTCGGACCACGCTAACTGCGAAATAGATCGCGGCCCGTGAATGATTA
>ERZ890510.548-NODE-548-length-29404-cov-6.762718_pt1 | contig 29404 bp, 27 predicted proteins | sample MGYA00521265_ERZ890510 | MGnify/ENA primary metagenome ERZ890510 (study PRJEB32303, sample SAMEA104408624) | aquatic metagenome | biome: Brackish water; feature: Chemocline; material: water | place: Baltic Sea | collected 2014-10-26T21:54:00 | depth 110 m ... | reverse complement strand
CATAGCACTTGTAGGTTCCGAGCCGGATCGTCTCGCCGTTCAGCTTGCCCAGGCGGTCACGGTCGCCGCAACGCGGACAAGCGACGACGCCGTCCGGCCACAGGATTTTCTCAAGATAACGATGCGCGCTCAGTTCGTCCGCGAAATGCCCAAGCTGCCCACCCGGCAATGCCCCAAGCCCGCCGGTCATGACTTCGATGTTCCCAACCTACTCGCCCACCTCACAGTAAATCGCACAAGAGATGAAAATATATTGCATGGCGCCAACGCTTCTTCTGTTCACTTCTGCACGCAGGTCGTCGGGTCTGCCTCCCATGACAACACGAAGCCGAGGCGGACCTCAGGAAGGAAAGTTCGCCTCGGTCGCCTCGATGCGGTCGGCATAAAGCGACCAATCGGCCGTCCGTTCGGTCCTGCAGAATTCGACTTCGGCCAGTTGGGAAGCCTCGGCCGGGCTTCCGGCTTCTGTCTCAAAGCTGCCTTGGCAGGCTTCGCGCTCGTAGCCGTTGTTGCCCGCTACGTTCTTGAGAAATCGAACGACATAGTGCGCCATGGATATCTTCCTGCGTCATGGGCGGTCGGATCGCCCCCATTTGAATGGTTATTAACCTTGTATAAGCCCTGATTATTCCGCGCTCCGCGCGGCGCTATTGCGCGGAGGAGGGATGAGGTGAAACGCGCAGAGCCTTCGAGATCAGGTCTTGGGCGTCGTCGGGTTGGAAAGGATCTCGGCGCAGGCCCGGGCGACGTCTGAATCCGACGTCTTGCTGCCCTGCATGATGGCAAAGCCGCTCTTCTCGATGACATTGCCGCGCGCCCATGAGCTGGCTTTGCTGAGTTCGGCAATCTTTATCGCAGCGTCGTCCTGGGCACGGAAGCGGACGGCGCAGATCGGTGCCAGGGCGGCGACCTTGGCGTCATTGGCGGCGACGGCGGCATTCCTGGAAGCCGTGCCTTCGGTTACCCAACCACCCCAGCCGAAGCCGACGACGGCGAGCGCAATGGCGCCGAGTGCGGCGCCCCACAGATAGGAGTTGGTGTTTGCGGGAAGTTTCATGGGATGTCCTTTCGCGGCCGTAACGTGGCCCTTAAGCCGGTGTTCGCGGGAGCGCGGAACCGGCGATCAGCAGAGTCGCCAAGATTGGAAGCAAGCCGGGCCAGCTGGCCTTCAGCGGCGCGCCCCCAGCAGAAATACGCCCGGCGAGCGGGGACGATCGCCGGGCGTAAAGGACAGGATTGCGATGCCTTGGCCAATCGATCAACGCGCCTGACCTGGCTGTGACCGCGACCGTGCGCGGGTGACGCTGGTCTGGGCGCGTTATCGCAGGGCATCGATCCGGTCGGGGCTGACCGTCCTGTCAGATGGCTTTCGCCGCGATCTTCTTCTCCTCTTTCTGGGTTTCGGGGGTGTTCGGCAGCGCCACCGTGAGCACACCCTTCTTGAATGGATACTCCCCCCTTGAGTTGACGGCCGGTCTCCAAAAGACACAGTCACTGGGGGAGTTAACGCCGCTGTTTCGCCAGGGTTCCGTCACCTGCAACGGCTGCTATCGGTTTGAATGCTCGCCCTCGGGACCGCTTGGGCGGGGGAGAATGCCACGGCGGTCCCGAGGGGAGCGACCGGAGCAGGGTACGACTGCCCCGGTGGGGTAAGAAAGTTCTGCGTGTTCTCGGACGGAACGAAAAGCGCCAAAGAGCCAGAGGACGACCACGAACAGCAGCTCCAGGCTCAGGGCGCCGCCCAGCCCATGCCCGCCATAGCGATGGTAGCCGCAGCAACCGCCAGCCCGCCGCTTAGCAGCAGGATCAGGACGCCGATGATCAGGATCGTGTCCATTTCCCACTGCTAAGCGCTGAACAGCACTGTAAATCTAGTGCCTTGGTTCTGATCGCCGCGATCGATCCGCAGTTCGCCGCCGATCTGCTGGGCAAGAGCCGACACCAGGTTCATTCCCAGGCCGGTACAGGCTGCCGGGTCAAATCCCTCCGGCAAGGCGGAGCCGTCGTTGCAGACCGACAGGGCGTAGCGCTCGCCTGGCTGCGGCTCGAATTTCACCGTGATTCGCCCCCTGCCGTGCTTGATGGCGTTCGTGACCAGCTCGTTGGCGATGAGGCTGAGGGGAATGCCGATCCTGGTGGGCAGCCTCGCCTCGCTTCCTTCGACCACGATCTGTTGATCCGGGCGCTGTTCCGACATCGACATCGTCGAGTGGTCGCGGCAGAGCTCATTGAGGTAGTTCTTGAATTCAACGGTCGGCGTGGCATCCAGGGATTGGAGATGCCGGTGGAGTCCGGTAATCGCGGCCACGCGGTTGGCCGCGACGGACAGGCGCGCGGCGGCCTCGGCATTTTCTTCCGACCGGCTTTGCAGCGACAGCAGGCTGACGATCATCTGCAGGTTATTCAGCAGCCGGTGATGGCACTCCTGGCTCAGTATCTCCTGCTGGCGGATCAACTCGTCCTTTTCGCTCAGCAGGGCCTGGCCCCGGGCGAGAACCTTGCGCAGCCGGATTTCCCTGCCTCTGTGTTCGCTCAGTTGGTGTTCGTAGCTTGCGGCCGTGCGCCAATCGGGGCTTTCCCAAACCGGCGGCAGCGAAACCACGCTGAGCGGGCCGTTTTCGCGGGGCATGACGCCCTCATTTCTCCAGCAGTCATGCTGGACGGTTGTCTCCTGGGTACCTGAAGCGGACATCCGCCAGGTAGCGTCGACGCAAGTCTGGAGCGTCCTCGCGGCCGATCTTCTCGTCGGTCCGCCGTTCATTGTTATTTATTTGTCTAGCGAGGGAACCCAACAAAGCGCCCGATTCCGCGCGGAGTCCACACACAATGTCTGATGTCGGACGGTATATGTCGGTTAATCGACATAGGTGTTCAGTATTGGACACTGGCGGCGCCCCATTTTCGACGGCCGACGGCCGAAACGCCTCGACAGCGCCCCCCAAAGAGCGCCTGTTGGCACCCACCGAACACAACAGAGAAGGACAATGCCGTGGTGGCGACGCGCACGGCCGCGGGCGCTCCTGCAAACCGATTGCTCGGTTTGCTGTCGTCCAAGGACTATCAGCGGCTTCTCCCGCATCTTCACCGTGTGCCGCTGGCCTACCGGCAGTCGCTCTATCGTGCCCGGCAGCGTCTCGGCTTCGTCTACTTCATCGAGACCGGCGTTGGCTCCCTGGTGAACACCATGGCCAACGGACAGGCAGCCGAAGTCGGCACGATCGGCAACGAGGGAGTGGTCGGCCTGCCGCTGCTGCTGGGCGACGACCGCGCGCCGACCAGCGTCTATATCCAGGTGCCCGGCGCCGGCCTCCGTATGACGGCGGCGCGGTTCAGCGCTGAGCTGATGCGCAGCGCCTCGATGCGGCTGGTCATGCACCGCTATGCCCATGCGCTCTTCAACCAGGTCGCGCAGTCGGCGGCATGCAACCACTTCCATTCCCTCCAGCAGCGCTGCTGCCGCTGGATTCTGATGACGCACGACCGCATGCAATCCGACGACTTCCTGCTGACCCAGGAGTTCCTGGCCATGATGCTGGGCGTCCAGCGCACCGGGGTTTCGGTGGCGGCGGGAGCGCTCCAGCGCGCCGGCCTCATTCGCTACAGCCGCGGGGTCGTCACCATCCTGGACCGTCGCGGGCTGCGAAAGCGTGCGTGCGAATGCTACGGCGTTTCCAAGCGGGAGTTCGATCGTCTGCTCGGCAATCCACCCCGTCGCGAAATCCAGCCTCGGAAGGTGCACGCTGGTAGTGTTTAACGCCGGTTGGGCTTCCGATGGTGGACTGCGCCACACTGTGGGATGTCCGGCTTTGGCACTTTTGAGAAGTGCCGACCGGTTCCGGAGACGTCGGATATTGGGGGTACACCAGACGTGATGGATAGGAGGTCAAAGAGACGCGCTTGATCCGAAGCGGAGCGTGATTACAGGGGGGCTGTGGTTCGTGCGCGACGGCTTGAATTGAGTTTTTGCCATGTGGGACCGGGTGCTGGGAGCTGCCCCATGGGCGCGCCACATACCATCCTGATGCTGGCGTTTCCGAACGGATTGGTATTCGTCGGCGAATATCCAGTGAGTTCTATTTTTCAGTGCCACTGCGCCCGGAGTCGAGGCGCGCGATGGCCTTGGCGACGGCTTCGGCCTGGCGGTCCGAGATGCGGCCGTTCGCCTGATATTGCCCGCAGACGGTCTTGAGAAACGAACTGCGCTCGGCGTAGGCCGCGGCCTGTTTCATCAAGGCATCGTGCACATAGGGCGGGTTCCGGAGGCGTCGCGCGGACCGCGCCTTGTACAGTCTGATCGCAAGCGCAAGAACGAGGCCGATGCCGGCCGCGATCATGAACTGCGTCATCGAGGGCAAACCGCCGCTCATAGGCGAAGCGCCATCTCGGCCCGCTGCGCCATCGCCAGCAGCGGCCGGTCGTGCAGGCGTGGCGCGACGATCTGCAATCCCACCGGCAGGCCGTCGCGGCCGCTGCCGCAGGGCACGGAAATGCCGGGTGTCAGCGCCAGATTGAACAGGGGCGTGAAGGCGGCGTGGCCGCGCGGGCCGGCCGCCCTGTTCTCGATGATCCGGGGATAGGTCTGCTCGACCGGCCACGCCACGCAGGCGGTGGTCGGGGTCAGAAGATAGTCGTACTCGGTGAAAAACGCCGCGACGGCACGGGCGCAGGCGTCGGCGAAACGGAAGGCGGCCACGACGTCGGTGCCCGCGACCGTGCGTCCGCGTTCGATCAGGCCGGTGACATTGTCGCCGAACAGGTTCTTGTCCCGAGCCTCGCGCTCGCCGAACAGCAGGGCACTGGCGGCGGCATTGACCGCGCCGAACGCGCCCTCGTTGGTGCCCTCGGGCCAGGTGATGTCGGCATCCTCGATACGCCAGCCCGACGCGCGCAGCTTCGACACCGCCACCGCGAACGCGGCCATGACGTCGGGGTCGACGGCAACATCGAGGCCGAGTCGCGGACTGACGGCGATCCGGGGATTGGCCGGCGGCGGTACGTCGAGCAGGGCGACCGAATGGGGATCGCGTGGATCGGGGCCGGCCATCGCCTCGAATGCCGCCCGGGCATCGGCCACGGTGCGGCCCATCGGGGCCACGACTCCGTAGAGCGGCCCATAGGCGCCACCGAAGCCGAACGGCGAGGGGATGGCGCCGGCGGATGTTTTTAGGCCGACGACGCCGCAATGCGAGGCGGGACGCCGGCCGGAGCCGCCGCCATCGGTGCCCAACGCGATCGGCGTGAAGCCGGCCGCGAGTGCGGCGGCCGCGCCGCCCGACGAACCGCCCGGTGTCAGCGCGGTATTCATCGGGTGACGCGAGGGGCCATAGACCTTGTTCTCGGTGTGGCCCTTGGCGGCCATTTCCGGCGTGTTGGTCATGCCGAGGAAGACGCCGCCTGCATTCCTGAGGCGCTCGACGGCGAGCGCGTCGCGCGGCGGGATGAAATCCTTGTAGAGCAGCGAGCCGTTGGTGACCCGCCGGCCGGCTACCCAGGTCGTGTCCTTGACGGTGTAGGGCACGCCGAGGATCGGGCCGTCGAAGCCCTGCTTGCGCCTGGCATCGACGGCATCGGCGGCGGCACGTGCCTCGGCCGGATTGAAGTCGACGATGGCGGTGAGATCCTTGTTCCTGGCCTCGACGCGGGCGATCGCGGCTTCGGCGACATCGCGCGCCTTGGCCTTGCCCGTCCGCACCGCCGCGGCGATGGCCGCGGCACCCTGATCCAGCAAATCTCTCATGCATTTTCCTCCGGTGGCTTCTTACCAGCATGATACGGTGCGCCGCCATGCCGTTGGAAAGCGACCTCTATGCGCCGGTGAAGGCGCTGCTCGAAGGCCAGGGCTACGTCGTGAAAGGTGAAGTGCGCGGCTGCGACGTGGTGGCGGTCCGCGGTGCCGAACCGCCGGTCGTGGTCGAGCTGAAGCGCGCCTTCGGGCTCGGCCTCGTGCTGCAGGGCGTCGATCGCCTTGTGCTCACCGACCTCGTCTATCTCGCGGTCGGCGCCTGGCCCAAGCAGATGAAGAACGTGAAGAAGCTCTGCCGCCGCCTCGGGCTCGGCCTGATGGTCGTGGTCGCCGAGCGCTGCGATGTGGTGCTCGATCCGGTGCCGTACCTGCCGCGCAAGAACAAGCGCAAGGCCGGCCGCATGTTGGGCGAGCACGCGCGGCGCGTCGGCGATCCCAACCTCGGCGGCCAGGCGATGCGCGCACCGCTGATGACGGCCTATCGCCAGGAAGCGTTGCGCTGCGCCGGGCTGCTGGCGGCCAATGGCCCGATGAAACTGCCCGACATGCGCAAGGCGGGTGACGTGCCCAATGCCGCCAAGATCCTCCAGCAGGACGTCTATGGCTGGTTCGAACGCATCACGCGCGGAGTCTACGCGCTGACACCGGCCGGCAAGCAGGGGCTGAAGCGATTTCAGCGCTAGGAGCCGCCCGCGCGACCTGGCGTCGTCAATAACTTTGACATTTGTGTGTTGTGACGGTTGAGTCGCATCGGTCGGCGCGCTGGCATGATCTTCAGGATGGCTCATTTGTGACTCCACTCAATTGGCTGATGCGCGGACTGGTTGGAGCGGGCGGCGCCGTTCTCGTCTTCGTTGCGTGGCCGGTAGCGCACAGTGCATGGCAGGCGCAGAAGGCCGACGTTGTCATGTATCAGTTGCGCAACGGGCAGCCGGTCGAGCTCGCCGACCTGGCGGCAGCCTTCGCCGCGCTCAACCGCGCTGTCGAAATCGATCCGGTCGCGGGCCGCTACCTGCAGCGCTCGGAACTGGTAACGGGTGCTGCCCTGACGGCGGACACCGGGGTCACCGTGGATCAGCGGATCGTCTGGCTGCGCAGCGCGCAGAGCGATCTCGATATCGGGCTGGGCAACGCGCCGGCCCGCGGCGTGGGCTGGGCGCGACTCGCCTCGGTGCGGCAGGGACTCAATGGATCGTCCCGCGGCGTCGTGGATGCGCTGCTGATGTCGATCGACACGGCGCCGATGCTGCGCCCGATCTGGCCGGCGCGGCTGCAGCTGATCCTCGACAATTGGGTTTCGTTCACGCCCCAGGAACGCCAGCGCATCGGCGACTATGTCGTGATGACGTGGCGCCGCAGCAGCGAGCGGCGCTTCTTCGCCTCCATCATCCGCTCGCCGGTCGACGAACTGCTCGTCCGCTATTTCCTGCGCGACGAGCCCAAGGCCCAGGATGAACTGGGCTACTGGATCGAAAATGTCAGGACTCACGGGAAATGACGATGCGGGAGCCTGACGATTTTGACGCCGGTGATCCGGATGCCGAGGCCGTGGCACGGCCGCGGTCGCTGGCCCTCAGGATTGCCGACGGTATCGTCATGGCGCTGTTCTTCGCCCCCCTGGCGCTGGCCGCGCTGCCGATGGGGGCCAACCGGGACTGGGCGTGGGCGCCGATCGTCGTGATGATCGGTGTGATGGCCGTCCTGGTGGCGTTCGGCCTGGGCGCCCGCAGGGGATTTGACGTCGCCGAGAACGAACGCGTGCCGCTGCTGGTGCTGACTGCCTGCTTTGCCGCCTTCGTGGCCTTCGCGCTGCTGCAGATGTCGCCGATCGCGCCGGCATCCGGAAGTGCCTGGCTCTACGCCGCGGCGGCGAGAATCCTTGGCTTCGCCCATGCCGCCGTTCCCGATCTTGCCATCGACGCAGCGCGCAACACCCTGTTGAAGTGCATCGCCTGCGGACTGATCTTCCTGATCGCCCGTGCCATCTGCAAGGATCGCAATCACGCCCGGACATTGCTGGTGCTGCTGATCGCCAGCGCCGCCCTGGTCGTGACGTATGGCCTGATCATGCAGGTGACCACCCATTCGTGTTATGTCGGCGGCTACCTCAAGAAGCAGGGTACCTACGATCCGCGGGGACAGTGCACGGTGTCCGGCTCGTTCGTGAACAGCAACTCGTTTGCCTGTTACGTCGGCATGGGCATCGTCGCGGCCATTGCCCTGCTGTTCGGCGGCGACCGTCGCCGCGACGATGCCGTGCGGTTCGACAGGGGCGGCATGCAGGCCTTCGAGTCGCAGCTCACGTTGTCGCGGGTCGTGCTGTTGGCTGCCGCCTTCTATCTGCTGGGCGGGCTTCTGCTCTCGGCCTCGCGCGCCGGATTCGCGGCAAGCGTCGCCGGCGCCGTGGCGCTGGCGCTGCTGTTGCTGCGCGGCCGCTGGCGCGAGCGTCCCGACCTGGTTCGCTATTTCCTGGTCGGGCTGGCGGTCCTGCTGGTGGTGGGCGTGGTCGCCGGTGGCGCGCTTCTCAACAAGGCGGTGCGCGCCGATGAGAGCGGAACGCGGCTCGTCATCTGGTTGACCTCACTTGAGGCGGTCAGCCTGTCGCCATGGTTCGGTTGGGGATTGGGCGGGTTCGCCGACATCTATTCCATCCTGCAGCCGGCCACCATTCCGCAACCGAACGATCTCGCCCATTCGACGCCGCTCGAGACCGTCGTCGAACTTGGCGTCATCGCGGCAATCCCGGCATTTGCCGTCGTGCTGTTGCCGTGGGGCATCAGCCTGCGCGGGGCCCTGAGGAGAGACCGCCGGCGCCGGGTCCTGCCGGCGGCGGCTTTCGCCATCGCCGCCGTGGCAATTCTCCATTCGACCGTCGACTTCAGCCTGCAGATTCCAGCCATCGGCTTCGTCGTCAGCGCCGTGCTCGGTATGGGCTGGGCCCGTGCCTTCAGCAGCACGCGCCGGGCGCGGGACTCCGGGGCGCTGTAAGCGAGACCTGGCAGCGAAGACTGGAGCCGCGCGGCGGGTCCTCCGCCGTGGCCGCTATTTATCTGCCTCGCCCTGAAGCGCGCCATCCTGAAGCGCGCCATAGAGCGCCGACATTTCCACTGCGATGTCGCGGGTCGTGCGGGTCCGCACGCTGTTGGCGGCGCGTAGCGCGACCTCGCCGGGATTGGCGGCCGCGTTCCGGATCGCCGCAGCCCACGCCCGTGGGGCGTCGAACGGCAGCAGCCATCCGTCGATGCCATCGCGTACCCGTTCGGCGATGCCGCCGAGATCGGCCCCCATGACCGGCACGCCCATCGCCTGGGCTTCGAGCACGACGATCGGTCCGGTCTCCATCCAGTGCGAGGGAACGGCAAGGATGTCGAGAGTGGCAAGGAAGGCCGGGATCCGGTCGTGCTCCAGCGGTCCGACAAGCTCGATGCGGGGGTCCTTTGCCGCCGCATCCTCGATCATGCGGAGAGTCGCCGCGTCGTTGCTGGTGCCGGCAACGATCAGGCGGATCGGCGTCTGCGGCGGAACGTATGCCATAGCCGCGATCAGCGTCTGGACGCCTTTGTAGATTTCGAGCCGGCCGACGAAACCTATGCTCAGAGCTTTCCTGTCCCGGGGAGTCGGCGGGGAAGTTCCGCCGGCGCCGAAGGAATCGCTGGCGGCCTGGCGGTTGAGGACGATCTTCGCCGCGGGAACCGCATTCGCGCGAAGGGCCTGGCGCACCCATTCGCTGGGTACGATGATTCTTTCGCAGAGGCCGGCGAGTTCCTGCAGGCGTTCGGCCTGCGTTGCCGCGATCGTCCGCGCCGAGGCAAGGGTGGCGATGCGGCGGAACGCCGTTGCCGATATCCATTCGGGCGGCTTCCATTTCGGCAGGCGTGACACCAGGCCGGCGGCAGGTGCCGGGACGCCGCGGCCGAGTGCCCAGCAGCGGGCGCACCGCCTGTCGTCGATCCGGCCGTCGCACGCCTGCCTGCCGTCGAGCAGCATCGTGCCCCTGATGCAGAGCGGTCCGGGGACATGCAGGGTGGCTACGCTCGGGATCCCGAGTTCCCTTGCGTGGCGAAGATGTTCGAGGCCGGCGCCGGTTGTCCATGAATGGAGGTGGAACAGGTCCGGGGCGAGCCGGCGGACGAGTTGCTGGAAGTGTTCCCGATCCGCATTCGCGGGATAGCGCACCACCGGAATGTCTTCCCAGAGGTACTCCCGCCCGGGACCGTCGGTCGACGCCAGGATCGAACTTTCAATACCCTGGCCGGTGAGCGCGGCGGCAAGGTCGCGGACATAGACTTCGGTTCCGCCGACCGGGTCGGGGAAATAGAAGCCGACGCAGTGAACGACGCGCAGGCTCATGGCCGGCGTGTCGCGGAACGCCAGGTGGATGGACGCAAGTTTACCAGCCGCTCGGCCGTCCGGAAGCCCAGCATCCGGTAGGCGAGGGCCAGGCTTCGTCGAATGGGCGGCGAGAAGCCGGGGTCGAGTTCGTAGATCCAGTCGTATACCTCGGCGGCGTCGGCGGGATGGGTCTTGGCGAGGTCGCGCGTCGCCGACCACAGAAAGCCCAATCCTGCCTGCCGGCGGCGCAGCGACAGCTCGCCGGTCGCGGCGAGCATGGCCAGCGCCTTGCGGTACACCATGATGCGTTGCCAGGTCCTGACCGTCTTCACGATGCCGTCGGAGATCTGCAGGCGACCACGCGAGTGCCGGCGATGGACGAAGGCCGGCTTGGGATAGATGGCGAGGTGCGGCTTGCGCAGCGCCACTTCAATCATGAACATCCTGTCATCGATGAACGCGAAATCCTGGCGATGCGGAATGTCGTGGATGAAGTCGCGGCGGAACAGGAACGCCGAATAATGCGAGCTCCAGCCCTCGCCGAGCTGCTGGGCGATGAAATCGTCGCACTCGGCCCACGGATTGACGTGGAGGCGGCCGGCATCGTCGTCGCAGTCCTGGTAGCCGGCAACGACGACGTCGGCGTTGCTGTCGCGCGCCAGCCGCAGCTGCTCGGCATTGGCGTCGGCCGACAGCCAGTCGTCGGAATCGAGGAAGCGGACATAGTCGCCTTGCGCCACCTTGAGCGCTTCCACGATGGCCCAATCCTTGCCCCAGTTGGCCATGCGGATCGACCGGACGGCGGGTTGCTGTTGCAGCCATTCCCAGGTGCCGTCGGTGCTGCCGTTGTCGACGACGATAACCTCGACATTCGCGGTGGTGGACAAGCACGACTGGACGGCATTGGGCAGCGACCAAAGCCGGTTGTAGGTCGGGATGATGATCGAGACGTCGGTCATCGGCGCCAACGGAGGCCGACAACCGGCTTGGTCGATTTACGAAGCTGCCACATTCCGGTTATCCGGCCTCGAAGCGTTCAATTCGTTGCATCTGGCCGTTCGTTGTCAGTGTGGCGGGGAAAAAAGGCAAGCAGACCTTGCCCGGATGGATGGCCGTGACGGTGGGTGAAGTTGCTGGTATCCGCTGGTGTTGTCATATTGTATCACTGGCGATGCGACGATGTCGTATGTCACTTGAGCAAAGGTGGAGACAATTTTGCGGAGGGCCATGCTGGTCGAGCCTGTGTCAGCCGATTCGCCGCCCGACCGGACTCCGGCAATGCTGTCGGCGCCTCAGCGGTTTCTCGAGGCGTGGATCGACGCCTCGCTTGGGTTTGTGTTCTGCGTCGTCCTGCCGATCCCCCTCTACGCGACTTCGGGACCGTTCGAGAAGGCGCTCGGCGCCGCCGAACTCACCATCATCGCCACATCCGTCGCCTATGCGATCGTCTGGTATTGCGGGCGCCGGCTGGACGCGTTTCCGCGTGCCACCCTGCAGGGCAACATGGGCTATGTCGCGCCTGTCGCGGTCCTTACCTATGCGCTGGTCGCCGCCCTGCTGCTGTTGTTGCGTGTGGACTATTCCCGCTTCCAGCTTTTCGGCAGCGGCCTGCTTACCGTGCTGTGGATGGCCGCCGCCGCGCAGCTGCGGGCACGCTACCTGGTGCGCAATTACGCGGTGATTCCCAAGGCGTCGATCGCGGCGATGCCGGAACTGCGGGCCTGCCGGTGGCTCGATTTCGACGAGGTCCAGCAGCAGCAGATGCGTGTCGATGCCATCGTCGCCGATCTCAGCCATGATCTTCCGGAGCGGCAGCTCGAGGCGCTGGCCGACGCCGCGATCGCCGGCGTGCCGGTGCTCGACCGCCGCTACATCGTCGAGTCGCTGACCGGACGCACGCCGCTCGGCGGGCTGACGCCCAACGAATTCGGCGCGCTGCTGCCGTCGCGGCAGTATCTCGTCGTCCGCCGCGTCATCGAACTCTGCCTCACCGTGCTGGTTCTGCCGCTGCTGTTGCCGATCCTCGCCGTGGTCGCCGCACTGGTCCGCCTCGACAGTCCGGGACCGGTGTTCTTCGTCCAGACCCGTATCGGCCGCCGCGGCCAGGCCTTTCGCATGATCAAGTTCCGCACCATGATTCATGGTGCCGGGGGACCGAGCTTCACGGCGACCGCCGATCCCCGCATCACCCGCGTGGGCGCTTTCCTGCGGCGTTGCCGGCTCGATGAGTTGCCGCAGGTGTTGAATATCCTGCACGGCGAGATGAGCTGGGTCGGTCCGCGGCCCGAGGCGCAGTCGCTGGAAAAAGGATATGTGCGAGACATCGAGCACTTCGCGCTGCGCGGCATCGTTCGTCCCGGGCTCACCGGCTGGGCCCAGATCAACCAGGGCTACGCCCACGAAGCCGATGCCATGCGCGCGAAGCTGGAGTACGACCTGTACTATCTCAAGCATTGTTCGCTGTGGCTTGACCTCGTGATCATACTGCGCACCTTTGCCGTGGTGTTCCGCGGCACCGGCGCGCGCTGACTGCCGCTGCCTTCGTAGCGCCCTCGCATGTGCGGAATCGCCGGAGTATTTGCCTACCTGGATGTCGCCGCGCCGGTCGATCGCGGCGAACTCGGGCGCATGAACGATCGCATGGCGGCGCGCGGGCCCGACGGCGACCGGCTGTGGACCAGCCCCGACGGGCGCATCGGCTTTGCCCATCGGCGGCTTGCCATCATCGACCTGTCGGAGGGCGGCGCTCAGCCGAAGCACAGCGCCGACGGCGCGCTCACCATCACCTTCAACGGCGAAATCTACAACTACCGTGAACTGCGCGCCGAACTGCAGGCCAAGGGCTACGAATTCCAAACCGAATCCGATACCGAGGTGCTGCTTCAGCTTTACGCCGATTGCGGCGCGGCGATGGTCGGGCGTCTGCGCGGCATGTTCGCATTCGGTCTGTGGGACGCCCGGCAGCGTCGCCTGCTTCTTGCGCGCGATCCGCTCGGCATCAAGCCGCTCTACTGGGCCGACGACGGCTGGACGCTGCGCTTTGCCTCGCAGGCCAAGGCGCTGCTGGCCGGCGGTGCGGTCTCGAGCGACCCCGACCCGGCGGGCATCGTGGGCTTCCATCTCCTGGGCAGCGTGCCCGAACCGTTCACCGTGTGGTCCGACATTCACACGCTGCCGGCCGGCACGACGCTTACCGTCGATGCTACGGGGCCGGGGGCTGTGCAGAGTTACTACGACGTGGCCGGCGCGCTCGCCGCGCGGGCGGGCGGGCCGACCGCCGCTGCGGCGGACGCGCGCCGGCAGCTGGCTGCCGCCGTGCACGACTCGGTGCGGCATCACCTGGTGGCCGACGTTCCGGTCGCCGTCTTTCTCTCCGCCGGACTCGATTCCGGCGCGCTGCTGGGCACGATGGCGCAGTTGGGCGCGCGCGATATCACGGCGGTCACGCTTGCCTTCGAGGAGTTCCGCGGCGCCAATCTCGACGAGGCGCCGTTGGCGGCCGAGGTCGCAGCCCGCTACGGCGCCCGCCATATCGTTCGCAACGTCGATCGTGCCGAATTCGAACGCGACCTTCCGGCCATCCTCGACGCGATGGATATGCCAAGCATCGACGGCATCAACACCTGGTTCGTCGCCAAGGCGGCGCACGAGGCCGGCATCAAGGTGGCGTTGAGCGGCCTCGGCGCCGACGAATGCTTTGGCGGTTATCCATCGTTCGCCGACGTGCCGCGAAGCGTCCACTGGCTGCGACCGGTCGGCTGGCTCCCCGGGCTGGGCGCGCTCGTGCGCCGCGGTATGACGGCGGCGATCGGTGCCGGACTGGGCGTCCATCCCAAGACGGCAGGCCTGCTGCAGTACGGCGGCAGTTGGGCCGGCGCCTATCTGTTGCGCCGCAGCGTTTACATGCCCTGGGAACTCGACGATCTGCTCGATCCCGGGCTGCTGAGGGAGGGCCTGCGCCGCCTGGCGCCGTTGCGGCGGATCGGCGCCACGCTCAATGGCGGCGGATCGCTCGGCGATTTCGATCGCGTCGCGGCCCTGGAGACGTCTCTCTACATGCGCAATCAGCTCCTGCGCGACGCCGACTGGGCGGGCATGGCGCATTCGGTCGAGATCCGCGTGCCCTACGTCGATCCCTTTTTCCTTGCGGCACTCCCGCCGGGGGATGTGCTGGCCGGGGTGAATGCCAAGGCCGCGGTCGCAGACATACCGGTGCCGCCGCTGCCGGCGGCGAGCCGCGAGCGAAGCAAGACCGGCTTCGTGACGCCGGTGGGGCGCTGGTTGCGCGAGGCCGGTGGCGGCGGCCAGGGGACCATGAACCTGTCGGTAGCGTCGCGCGATTGGGCGCTGCGCGTGTGGCAGGCCGGCTGGCCCGGCCCTGCGGCGGTCTGAACCGGCGATGACCACCCGTATCCTTGCCCTGGTCGGCGATTGCTATGGCGCGCGTGGCGGGATCGCCCGCTACAATCAGGACCTGTTCGGAGCCCTGGCGGAGAGCGGTGCCGAGATCCTGGTTCTGCCGCGGCTCGGGGCGCCCGATACCGTATTGCCGCCGCCCGGCGTGCAGCAGCGACCACCGGTGTTCGGCCAGTTGCGATTCTCGATCGCCGCGATGTGGGCGGCATGGCGCTACCGGCCGATCGATATCGTCTTCTGCGGGCATGTATTCATGGCACCGCTGGCCTTCGTGCTGGCGCGGCTGTTGGGCGCCCACTATTGGCTGCAGGCGCACGGCACCGACATCTGGGGCGATCGCCGGCGCCTCGTTCGATTGGCGATCGAGGCGGCCGACCAGGTGACCACCGTCAGCCGGGCAACGCGCCGGATCCTTCTCGGCTGGGCGGACCTGGCGCCGGAACGCGTGCGAGTGCTGCCCAATACCGTCGGCGACCAGTTCGTGCCCGGCCCGCCATCGGACGCGCTGCGCGAGCGGCTTGGCCTCGGCCCCGGGCCCATCCTGCTGACCGTCGGCCGGCTTGCCGCCAGCGAACGCTACAAGGGCCACGAACAGGTCTTTGCCTGCTTGCCGGCGTTGCGTGCCGAATTCCCGACCCTCGTCCATGCCGTCGCCGGCGAAGGCGACGACCGCGCGCGTCTGGAAGCGCGCGCAGAGGAACTTGCGCAGCAGGCCGGCGTCGTCCGCTTTCTCGGCTACGTTCCCGGTGGAGACTTGCCCGATCTCTATCGTCTGGCCGACCTCTTCGTCATGCCGAGCTCGGAAGAGGGGTTCGGCATCGTCTATCTCGAAGCCGCGGCCTGCGGGCTGCGCGTGATCGGCGGTGTCGGTGGCGGCATCGCCGACGCCATTCCCGATGCGCGGGTGGGTGTTACGGTCGATCCGTCGGATCGAACGGCGCTGATCGGTGCCGTGCGCCGACTGCTGGGGCAGGGCAGGGTCGACCCGACTGCGACCGAAGCCTATCGGCGTCCGCATTTTGCTGCCGCCGCGCGTTTACTCCTCGCTCGCCTTGTGGCCCGGCCACGTCGTATGAGGGGGATGTCATGACCATGCTCGATCAAAATTCCCCGCGACACCTGGTTCTCGAGGCCGGCCGCGCAGACCGGCAATACTGGCCGGACCTGTGGCGTTACCGCGAGCTGTTCTTCATTCTGGCATGGCGCGATGTCGCGGTGCGCTACAAGCAGACCGTGATCGGGCTTGCCTGGGCATTCGTCCGGCCGTTCCTGACGATGGTGGTCTTCACCGTTGTCTTCGGCAAGATCGCCAAGCTGCCGGCCGAAGGCAGCGCGCCCTATGCGGTCATGGTCTTCGCCGGGTTGCTGCCGTGGATGCTCTTCGCCTCGGTGCTGAGCGACGCCTCGACCAGTATCGTCGGCAGCGCCAACCTGATCAGCAAGGTCTACTTTCCGCGATTGATCGTGCCGCTCGCGACCGTTCTGGTGGCCCTGATCGATTTCCTTGTGAGCCTGTTCATCCTCGCCGGCCTGATGCTCTGGTACGGCGTCGTGCCGGGCTGGCAGATCCTTTTGCTGCCGGTGTTCGTGTTGCTGGCGCTGCTGTGCAGCATCGGCCCGGCACTCTGGGCCGCCGCGGTGCTCGTCAAGTATCGCGATTTCCGCTTCATCATTCCGTTCGTGACGCAGATCGGCCTGTACATCTCGCCGGTGGGCTTCTCGGGCAAGATCGTGCCCGAGCAATGGCAGTTCGTGTACAGTCTCAATCCGATGGTCGGCATCATCGACGGATTTCGCTGGTGCATCCTGGGCGGCGCCAATCCGATCTACGGGTCGGGATTTGCCCTCAGCCTCGGCATCATCGCCGTCCTGCTGTTGTGGGGCATCCACAGCTTCCGCCGCACCGAACGCGCCTTCGCGGACATGATCTGAAGATGAGCGATGTCATCATCCGCGCCGAAAAGCTCGGCAAGAAATTCCAGATCGGCCATCAGACGGCCCGCCAGGAGAATTTCCGCGAGGCAATGATCCGGGGGCCGCGCAATCTGCTGCGTTCGGCGGTCGATCTGCTCAACGGCCGTTCGGTGATCGCCGGCGACGTCATCGAGGAATTCTGGGCGCTGCGCGACGTTGATTTCGAGATCAAGCGCGGCGAGGCAGTCGGCATCATCGGCCGCAACGGCGCCGGCAAGACGACCCTGCTCAAGATCCTGTCGCGGATCACCGAGCCGACCGAAGGCAGGGTGGACATCAGTGGGCGGGTCGCCAGCCTGCTCGAGGTCGGCACCGGCTTCCATCCCGAGTTGAGCGGACGGGAGAACATTTTCCTGAACGGCGCGATCCTCGGCATGACCCGGGCCGAGGTGCGTCGCCGGTTCGACGAAATCGTCGACTTCTCCGGCGTCGAGAAATTCATCGACACGCCGGTCAAGCGCTACTCGGTCGGCATGTATGCTCGACTGGCCTTCGCCGTTGCGGCCCATCTCGAGGCGGAGATCCTGGTCATCGACGAGGTTCTGGCGGTTGGCGACTCGGAATTCCAGGCGCGCTGTCTCGACCGCATGTCCAAGGTCGCCAACGCCGGCCGCACGGTGCTGTTCGTCAGTCACAATCTCGCGGCGATCACCGCGCTCACGCGGCGGGCGCTGGTCTTTGCCGGAGGACACCTCCACTTCGACGGCCCGATCGAGACGGCCGTGGCCCACTACGCGGCGACCCTCAGCAAGAGCGGCGATGTACGGAATTGGGGGCAGGGGCAAAATGCGACGCTGATCTCGGCGGCGCTGCTCGATGCCGAGGGAAGGCCGACCGAACGCTACGAGCCGGGCCGGCCGTTGTGCGTGCAGGTCGTGATCGAGACCGTCGGAATGCCGGGCATGTCCCTGGAACTGCTGCTGCGCGACGAACTCAACCTTCCGCTGGCCTACTATACGTCGGCAGTCTTCAGTCAGGTCTCGCTGCCGTCGAAGCCAGGCCGGTATGAATGCAGGCTCTCGCTTCAGCCGTATTATCTGGCGTCCGGCGAGTACTGTTTCGACCTCAAGACCACCTACACCAATGTCCACGACGATCATCGAGTCGACAACGCGCTGCGATTCGTCGTCGACAACTGCAGCCCCGACGGCGTCGCCTACGACTTCAAGCAGGGTGCGGGGCGGGGTGTTTTCGCGATGAAGCTCGAGAAGCCTCTGCAGTTCTCGATGCTGCCGCCTTCCGACGGGCAGGCCGCGGCCGGACAGGGCGCGGCGGCGCCTGAAACGGATTGAGCGTCGAGGCATGCGCGGCACGGTCTGCATCGTCAGCCCCGGAAACCTGGCATCAAGTCCGCGCATGCTCAAGGAAGCCGATGCGCTTCACGGGGCGGGCTACGAGGTCACGGCAGTGGTCTGCAACTATACCGAAGCGCTGCGCGCGTTCGACGACGAGATCGCAGCCGAAGTTCCGTGGAAGGTCGTGCACGTGCCGCGACCGGCTGGAGAGCGCGTCGTCTCGCTGGCGGCTGGGCGGCTTGCGCGACTGGCCACTGCCGCCGGTGTGCCCGTTCCACTCGCCTTGGCGGCATGGGCTAACGGCGGGCCGGTCGTTACTTTGCGACGTGCGGCAGTGGCCACGCGCGCCGACCTCTACATTGCCCACTATGTTTCAGGCCTGGCGGCCGCCGCGACGGCGGCGCGTCACCACGGCGGCATGCTGGGGTTCGATGCCGAGGATTTTCATTCCGGCGAAGGGACCGGCGGATCGGACGAAGCCTTCCGCATGAAGATGATCGAAACGGTCGAACGGGCGATCCTGCCATCGTGCGCCTACGTTACGGCGGCCGCACCGTTGATCGGAGCAGCCTACGCCGGGCGCTATGGGCTCGCCCCGACGACGGTGCTCAACGTCTTTCCGCTCGACATGGCGGCAGCCGTGCCGCGAGCCGTCGCGGCGCCGGGCGAGCCGGCGCAGCTCAGGGCCTACTGGTTTTCGCAGACGATCGGGCTCGACCGTGGGCTGCAGGCATTTCTGCAGGCAATGTCCCGGGCCACGTGCCGCATAACGCTCGACATTCGCGGTGGCAACCGATGGGGACATGGCGACGGGTTGATGTCGCTGGCGCGCGACCTGGGCATCGCCGATCGGGTCAAGCTTCTGCCCGTGGCGCCGCCCGAGCAGATGGTGGCGCTGGCGGCGCCATACGACATCGGCCTGTCGCTGGAGACGGACGTGAGCGAGAACCGCCGCCTCTGTCTCACCAACAAGATCTTCACCTACCTTCTCGCGGGCGTCCCCGTCGTGATGAGCGACACGCCGGCGCAAGCTGCACTGGCGCCGGATCTCGGTGCCGCCGCGACGGTGGTCTCGCTTTCCGATCCCGTCGGCATGGCGGCGGCGCTCGATCGCCTGGGCGGGTCGCCTACCGCCCTGGGCGAAGCTCGGGACGTCGCGCTGCGACTTGGCCGTGAGCGGTACAATTGGGACGTCGAGAAGAATATCCTGCTGGGCGCCGTGGACCGGGCGTTCGGAAAGCGCCGCCAGGAGGCCGCATGACGACATTAAAACAAAGATTCGGCGCATGGCTGATCCCACGGCTGCCGGTCAATCCATGGGTCTTTCGCGTCAACCGTCTGGAGTTGAATGCGGCAGTGGTCCGGTTGCTGGGGCGGATTCATCCCGGCTGGATCATGCGGCGGCGCTCACTCAGGCGGCAGAGCGGGCTGTTGGCCAATCTGGGCTGCGGCCCCTTCGGCGTGACGGGTTGGGTCAACCTCGACCTGTTCGACAGCGTCGGGGTGACGATGCGCGTCGATTGCCGCCACGGTCTGCCCCTGGGTGATGGGTCTTGTCGCGGGATTCATGTCGAACACTATTTCGAGCACCTCGAGCCGACCCTCGAGCGTCCGCGCTTTCTGGCCGAGTGCCACCGCTGTCTCGAGCCGGGCGGCGTGCTGCGGATCATCGTTCCCGACATGCGCAAGTACATCGAGGCCTACCTGGCTTCGGGTTGGGACCTGCTGAACGCCATCGGTTGCGGAGGCGAACGGCCGCAGTCGATGTTTGGGACGAAAATCGAGGCGTTGAACCACGTCTTCGTTCAAGACGGCGAACACTATGGCGGGTTTGACGAGGAGTATCTGCGCCGCGTCCTCGAGGCGGCGGGTTTCCGCGGTGTCGAGCAGGTGGCGTGGAAACAGGGGAGCTTTCCCGGCGGCTGCATCGACCGCGATCAGCATGGGCCGTACTCTCTCTATATGGAGGCACGGCGGTAGTGCGCCTGCTTTTCACCGTGGATCCGGAGATCGAGGTACCACCGCTGACCTATGGCGGCATTGAACGCATTGTCGATGTGCTGGTGCGCCGGTTACGGGTCGAGGGCCATCATGTCGGCCTCGTCGCCAAGGCAGGCTCGACCTGTCCGGCCGATGAGATCTTTGCCTGGCCCGGGGCGCACTCGCAGTCGGTTGCCGACACGCTGGCCAACATGTGGACGTTGCGCGGGGTGGCGCGGGGCTTCCGTCCCGACGTGATCCACAGTTTTTCGCGCATCGCCTATCTGTTGCCGCACCTGCGCGGGCCGGTGCCCATCGCGATGTCGTATCAGCGCGAACCGACGCCGCGCACCGTGGGTCTCGCCGCGCGCCTGGCGGCGTCCGATGTACTCACCTTCACGGGCTGCAGCGAATACATCGCCAGCCGCGGCCGCCCGGCCGGCGGCGTATGGCACGGCATCCCGAATTTCGCCGATACCGAGGCGCTCAGCTTCAGTCCGCATGTGCCGGCCGATGCGCCGCTGGTGTTTCTCAGCCGGGTCGAAAACATCAAGGGCGCCCATTGGGCCATCGAGATCGCCCGTCGCAGCCGACGAGCGCTGATCATTGCCGGCAATCACGCCGAGTCGGGCGAGGAGGGCGCCTACTGGCGCGAACAGATCGCGCCATGGATCGGCCGCGACGGCATCGACTATGTCGGGCCGGTCGACGATGCACAGAAGAACGCGCTGCTGGGCCGGGCGCAAGCGATGGTCGTGCCGATCCAGTGGAACGAGCCCTTCGGCATCGTCTTTGCCGAAGCGCTGGCCTGTGGCACGCCGGTGATTTCCTGTCCGCGCGGCGCGCTGCCGGAGATCGTCCGGCCAGGCATCGACGGTTTTCTCATCCAGAGCATCGATGAAGGTTGCGACGCGGTAACGAAGCTTGGCACGATCGACCGCGCCGTCTGCCGCCGCCGCGCGGAAGAGCACTTTTCGGCACGGGCGGTGGTCGCGCGTTATTTGAAGCTGTACGCCGGCATGCGCGCGAAAATGGAGTGCCGATGACCCGCCGCGTTGCCCTGGTAAGCGGCCACTTCTTTCCCAGCAATCTGGTCGGTGCTCAACGTGCGCGGCTGTGGGCACAATATCTGCCCGAGTTCGGCTGGGAACCGATCGTGGTTGCGGGCGACCCGGAGCGTTACGAGGAGCGGCCGGATCCCGAGCTCATGCGACTGCTTTCGCCGCAATTGCGGGTCGTTCATGCCGCGACCCTGTCGACGCGGCCGATCCGTCTCGTCGGCGACATCGGCGTGCGTGCCTTCTGGGGCTGCTATCGGGCCCTTTCGGCATTGGCGGCCGCCCGCGAGGTCGACTTCATTCATGTCGTTATCCCGTCCAACTTCCTGGGGCCGGTAGGTCGCCTCGTCCATCGACGCTACGGCGTTCCCTACGGCATCGATTACGTGGATCCCTGGGTCAATCGCTGGCCCGGCGTCGAGCGGCCCTTCAGCCGCGCCTGGGGTTCGTACCATCTCGCCCACTGGCTCGAGCCATGGGCGGTACGGGATGCGGCGCTGATTACCGGCGTCGCGCCCGGCTACGTGTCGGGCATGCTGGAACGCAATCCCGAGGTGGCGAAGAACGCCGAGCTTGCCTACATGCCGTACGGTATCGCGCCCGAGGATTTCGCGCCGGTTCGCGACATGCATCGTGCGCCATTTCTGTTCGATCCGGGCGACGGCTGTTTTCACATGATCTATGGCGGGGCCCTGCTGCCCGCAGGTCTGGGCGTTCTCGATGCCTTTTTATCGGGATTACGCGTGCTGCGCGACACTGCGCCCGACCTGGCGGCGCGGCTGCGCGTGCATTTCACCGGTACCGGCACCTCGCCGGACGACCCGAAGGGCTATCAGGTGATGCCGCGGGCGCAACGCCTGGGCGTGGACGAGATGGTCCGCGAGAACCCGCATCGCATCGGCTATGTCGACATGCTCAACCATCTGATGCAGAGCAATGCCGTCCTGGTGCTGGGGTCGACGGAGCCTCACTATTCACCATCCAAGGTGTTTCAGGGAATGCTGTCACGCCGGCCGGTTTTCGCGCTCCTGCACGAGCAGAGCACGGCGGTGGCCATGATCCGTGCAGCGCATGCCGGCCGGGTGACGACCCTCACGGAAAAGGCGCTGCCTACCCCGGAGACCATCGCGGCGTCGCTTCGCGCCTTCATCGAGGAAAGTGCCACCTTCAATCCCGATACGGTCGACCGGTCGGGCTTCGAGGATTTTTCCGCGCGTCATTCGACCCGTGTCCTGGCCGAGGCGCTCGACCGCGCCTGCGTGCGATATCAGGCGCGCCCGGTCCTTCAGTCGAGCTGAGGCCGCCTTGCGCATCGGGTTCCTGATCAGCCATCCGATCCAGTACCTCGCGCCGCTGTTTCGCGAGCTTGCGAAGCAATGCGACCTGACCGTCTTCTATGCCCATCGTCAGACCGCGGAGCAGCAGGCCCGCGCCGGATTCGGCGTGGCCTTCGACTGGGACGTCGATCTTCTGTCGGGTTACCACAGCCGGTTCCTGCGCAACGTCGCACGGGCGCCGTCGACAGACCGGTTCTTCGGCTGCAGCACGCCCGAGATCGCAACAGAGATTGCCGCCGGCGGTTTCGATGGCTTTGTCGTGCCGGGGTGGGCGCTTCTCACCTACTGGCAGGCGGTGCGGGCGTGCCGGCGCGCGGGTGTTCCGGTGTTCGCGCGAGGTGATTCGCAACTCATGGGCCCGCGCAGCAGTGCCGTCCGGCTTGCCAAGGCCGTCGCCTTTCGCGGTATCCTGCGGCAGTTCGATGGGTTCCTCTATGTTGGCCAAAGGAACCGCGACTATCTGCTCCATTACGGCGCGCCAGCCGGCCGCCTGTTCTTCTCGCCGCATTGTGTCGACAATGACGCCTTCCGGACGGCCAGCGACACGGTGCGACAGCAGGCTGCGGCGAGCGCCGATCCGTCTCAGCTTCGACGGATCCTGTTCGTGGGCAAGCTGATGGAACGCAAGCGGCCGTTCGATGTGTTGCGGGCCGTGGCGCAATTGCGCGCACGCGGATGCCTTGTCGAGGTGGCGTTCGCCGGATCGGGCGAGTTGCAGGGCGCGCTGGCGGAGACCGCCGCTGCAGCCGACGTTCCGGTGCGGTTTTTCGGCTTCGTCAACCAGAGTGAATTGCCCGGCATCTATGCATCCGCCGACGTCACCGTCCTGCCGTCCGACGGACGCGAGACCTGGGGGTTGGTCGTCAACGAAGCCATGGCCTGCGGCGTGCCGGCGGTCGTCTCCGATGCCGTCGGCTGCGGTCCCGACCTTGTCCAGGCAGGCGTCACCGGCGAGACCTTTCCACTTGGCGACGTTGCCGCGCTGGCCGGTGCGATCGAGACAGTGCTGTCGCTCGATCGCGATCGGACCAGGCACGCCCTGGCCGCACGGATGCAAACCTACTCGCCAGAACGGGCGGCTCGGGGTATTGCAGGCGCTGTGAGTGCCTTGAAGTCCAGAAGCAGGGCAGAATGAAGCGCCATCCCGTTCGAGGCCCCTCGTGGTGACCGTAAACTCCCGCCTTCGTGCGCGGCCCGCGTCGCCGCCCATGGTGCTGGACTACGGTTTTTTGCGCCGTACCTTTCTCCTCGTCGGAATGGCGTTGCTGCTGGTCGCGCCGTTTTCGCTGGACCCGCTGGCGCTCGCTGTCGGCGGCTTCGTGCCTTGGCTCGTCCTCAGCATCGTGGCCAAGCCAACGATGCCGGCTGCAGTGGTCTACATTTTCCTCTGGCAGTGGGCCCAGGTCATTTCCCGCGTTTTGCAGTCGATGATCGATGGCGAGGCCCTGGGCGCGGGCATCTATGGCCCTGGTGTCATCAATGCGTACTGGTACATGCTCGCGAGCATCGTGGTCTTGGCGTGCGCTTTTCGCGCGGTGCTGGGCGGGCTGCCCGCACCGACGCCGGAGGACGAGAATGCTCATCTCGAATGGAGACCGACGGACCTTTTCATCCTCTATTGCGCGACGCTGGTCCTGGCAGTCGCCTGTGGCTATGCCACCCGCTTCATCCCTGGCCTGAGCCAGCAGTTCGAGGCGGTGTCGCGCCTCAAGATCGTGGCCGAATTCCTGCTGTTCGTTTCCGTCCTGTCGACCGGTCGCGGCGGCAAGTTCTTGCTGGCCGCGGTACTGGTCGAGATTCTCATCGGCTTCAGCGGCTTGCTGGCAGATTTTCGCGGTGTGTTCGTATATCTGCTGATCGCGGCAATCGCGGCGCGCGTGGCATTGGGCGTCGCGTCGATTCTCGGTGGTGTCGCGTGGCTTACCATCGTGATGATGCTGGCCCTGTTCTGGACCGCGGTGAAGATGGACTATCGCGAGTTCGCGACCGGAGGCGAGGAAACGCAACATGTGAGCGTGCCGCTGTCCGAGCGCCTGGCCTACCTCGGCAGGGTGGCGACCTCGCCGGGTCAGATCGACTGGACTTACGCGTCCTATACGCTGCTCACTCGCTTTGCCTACGTCGACATCTTCGGATCGGTGATTGACTATCAGCGGACCGCGCGCGTAGAGGCGCCGGCCCGGCAATGGCAGGAGGCCGTCGATCATGTGTTCAAGCCCCGCATCCTCTTTCCCAACAAGGCGGCGCTTTCGGATTCCGAGACCTTTGTCCGCCTGACTGGCGCCGATCCGGAAGAGGCGATTCGCGCCTCCACATCGATCAGCGTCGGATACATGACTGAGAATTACGTCGACCTGGGATTTCCGGGAATGCTGCTGGGCATCGCTGCGGTGGGCCTGATGTTGGCCGGCGTCATCCGCTATTTCATGCGATCGCGACTGCCATGGATGGTGCGTCAGGGTATCGCGCTTGCGTTCGTCTACAACGTGGCAGGCTCGGGCGTCGAAATATCCCTGCCCAAGATGTTCGGCGCGACGATCATGTTTTTCCTGGTCTACGCCCTGCTGGTGAAGTTCGCGCTGCCGACCGGCCTCAAGTGGCTGTACGCGCGTGCCGGCGGGGATCAGCGGCAACCGTCCTGACAATGGACGAGCCGTTGCGCCTTCTTCACGTCGTACCAACGTATCTGCCCGCACTTCGATACGGCGGTCCGATCCGTACGGTCCACGCTCTCTGTCGTGCCCTGGCCGCACGGGGACACGATGTTCACGTCTTCACGACGAATGTCGATGGCGCACAGAACAGCGCCGTGCCGCTGCAGCGCCCGGTCGAACTCGAAGGCGTCAAGGTCACGTACTTTCCGAGCCGCCTGCTGCGCCGTCTGTACTGGTCGCCGCCGATGGGGCGTGCGCTGTCGCGGCAGGTCGCGGGCTTCGACGCCGTTCATCTCCATGCCGTTTACCTGTGGCCGATCTGGGCTGGGGCCAGGGCGGCACGGTCGCACCATGTACCGTACGTGATATCGCCCAGGGGGATGCTGGTACCCGAGCTGATGCGCCGCAAGAGCCGCTGGGCGAAGGCGGCGTGGATCGCGCTGTTCGAGCGCACCAACCTCGAAGGTGCAGCTGCCATCCATGCTACCTCGACGGTGGAGGCGGGACACATCGCCGGATTCGGCTGGAAGCTGCCCCCCATCGCCATGATCCCCCACGGCGTCGACGATCCGCCGGCGCCGTCCGGGGCGCCGCTCTCGGCCGATGTGGCGAGCGCCGTTGCCGGCAGTGCGCCGGTTCTGGCGCTGGGCCGCATCAGCTGGGAGAAGGGGCTCGACCGGTTGATCGCGGCGCTGCCGCTCGCGCCCGCAGCGCGCCTGGTGATCGCCGGCGACGATGAAAGCGGACATGCGGCCGTCCTGGCGGCCGAGGCGCAACGCTTCGGCGTTGCCGGACGCGTGACTGTTCTCGCTCGTCATGTCTCCGGCGCCGACAAGGAAGCTCTGTTCGCCGCAGCGCACGTGTTTGCGATGACGTCGCTGTCGGAGAATTTCGGCCTCGCCGCGTTCGAGGCGATGCGGCGCGGTGTTCCGGTGCTGACGACGGCCGACGTCGGCATGTCGGAAATTGTCCGCGACGCCGGCGCCGGCCTCGTTGTCGACACCGCTCCGGCGGCGATCGCGGAGGGACTCAATGCCCTGCTGGCCGACGCCTCCCGAAGCCGTGCCATGGGTGAGACCGGCCGGGCCCTCGTCGTCGATCAGTATGGCTGGCCCACGATCGCGCACCGCATGGAAACGCTCTACCGCTCGCTCGGTGGCTCCGGGGCGGTCCGTCCATGAGCGACCTGCTGGAACTCAGCCCGTTCGATCCTGCCACCGAGCGTCGGGTGGCTATCATCGCCGACTGGCTACCGCCCGACTTTGGCGCGGTCGGCCAGTATATGCAGATGCGCGCCCGTGCCCTGGCCGAGCGCGGCCACGACGTCACCTTGATCGGCCTCTCTTCCGGCGAAGGATCGGCCTGTCAGGAAGCGTGGGGCAAAGGGACCTTGACCGAGATCCGCCTGTCGGCCCGCCCGGTGCCACGCAGTTCCTTCCTGGCGCGCCTGGCGTGGACGGTCGCCACGAATCTGCGGCTGGTTGCTTCGGGGTTTGGGGCCTTGCGGGCGGCAGACGGGATCCTGTTCACCGGATCACCGCCACTGCTCATTCACCTGCTGGCGCCGCTCAAGCCGCTATGGCGCGGCCGCCTCGTCTACCGCATCACCGATTTCCACCCCGAGTGCCTGATCGCGGGGCGAGATCGTCCGTCTCGCGTCCTTGGTCTGCTACTCGGCTTGACGAATTTCTGGCGCCGACGGATCGGCGGCTTCGAAGTTCTCGGGCTCGACCAGCTGAAGCGCCTGCGAGAGACCGGCGTTCGCGAGGAGCGGATCGCCCTCGTGCGCGATGGCGCGCCGGTGTCGTTCGGCGACGATGTCGTGGCGGAACCGCTGCCGGCCGATCTCAGAGGTTCATGCGTGCTGCTGTATGCAGGAAATTTCGGCGTGGCGCACGACGTCGAAACGGTCGCCGAGGGATACAGGCTCCATCATCGCGCGGGAACCGGCAGGGTACGCCTGTGGTTGAGCGCGACGGGCGCCGGTGCCGACGACCTTGTCGCGCGCTTCACCGAGCAGGGGCTTCCTTTCCACAAGTCCCAACCCGTTCCCCTGGACCGGCTGGCCGGGCTATTGCGTGCGCCGGACGCGCACCTCGTGACCTTAAAGGATGCATTCGTCGGCTTCGTGATGCCGTCCAAGATCTACGCTTGCATCGATTCGGGCAAGCCGGTGCTTTTCGTCGGCAGTGCGGCTTCCGACGTCGATTTGCTGGCGCACGCCGCGGGGCCGGATGGCTATTGGCGTGTCGCGTGCGGCGACGCTGCGGGTTTTGCCGCCGCGCTGGAGACGCTTGCGGATCGGTCATCGGAGTCTCGCCAGTAACCCGTTCCTCGCGGAGTTCCCAACCCTATCCCCGACGTCGTGCGAAGATTGTTTCCACGATACTGCGCGTCCTCGCGCGCCATGGAAGAGCCCGAACACCGAACACCGATGCGAAAAGGTCGCTGTTCAGCCGGGAGTTGCGGGGACGGCGCGCCGGCGTCGGAAATTCTTCCGACGTAATGGCTTTCAAGGCCGGACGCTTCCCGGTGAAGGCAACCTGCGACGCGACTATTTCTTCTGCGAACTCGAACCAGGTCGCATCGCCTTGCCCTGCGAAGTGGTAGGTCCCCCAGCAGGTGTCACTTCCGTACGTTTTTGCGGCCGCCATCAGGAGTGCCTCCGCCAGGTCGGCCGTGGCTGTCGGATTTCCCACCTGATCGCTTACTACTCCCCAGCCTTCGCGGGTCGCGGCGAGGTCCAGCATGGTCTTGAGGAAGTTGCGCCCATGGATGCCGTAGACCCACGCCGTCCTGACGATGATGTGGCGATCCTGAACGCTTCGGATGGCCCTTTCACCGGCTTCCTTGGAGAGGCCATAGACGCCTAGCGGCGCGACGGGATCCGTTTCGATGTAAGCCGATGGCTTGCTGCCATCGAAGACGTAGTCGGTGGAGACATGGATCAATGGTATGCCAAATTCCGCTGACGCCTGCGCCAGCATTGCCGGACCGTCGCGATTCGCCAATTGCGCCAGCCCGACTTCCTTCTCCGCCTGGTCTACTTTCGTATAGGCAGCGGCATTGATGACTACGGACGGGCTTGCGTCCTCGATGGCTGCCTGGATCTGGCTGAGGTTGGAAATATCGCATTCCAGCCGAGTCATCAGCCTGGCCGCGATGCCGCGCTCCGCGCACAAGGCCGCCAATTCCTGGCCCAGTTGGCCTTGGGCACCCAAGATGAGCAACTTCATGTCGACTACTCTTGAATCGGCGAACGACGTTGGCCGCAACATTGAGAACAATGCCCTTTTAATATAGACTTTTCTGCCTGGCCTCGAATTCCATCAGAGGCGGGTAGGGTCATTCATGAATTTCACCGCACAAGAGTTGGAAAAGGGCAGTGGCGTACTACTGGTCCGCTCCAAGCGGTTTGTCGACGGGCGTGGGCATTTCATGGAGGTCTGGTCGAAAGCCGCGTACCAGGAGATTGGCATCAATGCCGACTTCGTACAGGATAACCAGTCGTTTTCGACAGCCCGGGGCACATTGCGCGGCCTGCATTTCCAGCGCGCGCCCTTCGAGCAGGCAAAGCTTGTCCGCGTGCTGAAGGGGGCTATCTACGATGTCGTCGTGGATATCAGGCCGAATTCTCTGAATTACGGGCGATGGATTGGCACGGCGCTCAGCGCCGACGAAGGTGAGCAACTGTACATCCCGCGCGGTTTCGCGCATGGCTTCCTCACGCTGTCGAGCGAGACCATTGTTTCATACAAGGTGGATGCCCCTTACTCGCGTGAGAGCGAAGCGGGGATCAGATGGAACGATCCGGAACTCAATGTGCGGTGGCCACTGATCTACAACGAAGTCGCCCTGTCGGAAAAGGACGCCTTGCTGCCGCTTTTCAACGGCCCAGCGGGCGCTGCGCATAAAAATATCCGAGCTGTGGAGGCCTGAGCCGAGTAACCCGGCTCAGGCCTCCACAGCCGTGGTCTTTGGCGGCGGGATGCTCGGCCGCTCCAGCCCCTGCCGTCCAATCAGCTGCTGCAGTTGCAGGCCTATGACCCAACGAAGCGGATAGAGACGGTTCAACTCGCGCAGTTCGCGGGCGGCCTGGGCGATGTGACCTCGCATTGCCAGGCGCCGGATCCAACCGAGATGATATCGGCCGCGCATATGGGCCCTGAACTGACGGACCCTCTTCAACTCCGTCTCGTTCCAATGTTTGCGGTACCAATCCGCGAGCCTCAATTCCTCGCGCAAATACCTCGCGCCGGACGTCGGCAACGCCGAAGTCATGAGTTGATGGCTTCGGACGGCGTGCCTCACTTCCTTGTTGCGCAGTATTGGAAACCGCTCCGCCACGCGGTTGTAGAATTCAAGGTCGCCTGCCAAGGGATAGGCCGGGTCGAACAGACCCACGGTGTCGAAGGTGCGGCGAGGGATCGTGATCGACGAGATCGATGCGGGCAGGTTCCCGTAGTGCGACGAGATCCAGAGATAGAGAGGCCATTCGATCCGCTCCGGCGTGGTGTCGGAGTCGTACGTGCCGAGCAGGCGGCCCTGTTCGTCGATGCGTGTGAAATCGCGCGCAATAGTGACCCCCTGAGGGGTGGTTTTCGCGTCCAATTCT
>ERZ890510.545-NODE-545-length-29459-cov-5.717896_pt1 | contig 29459 bp, 29 predicted proteins | sample MGYA00521265_ERZ890510 | MGnify/ENA primary metagenome ERZ890510 (study PRJEB32303, sample SAMEA104408624) | aquatic metagenome | biome: Brackish water; feature: Chemocline; material: water | place: Baltic Sea | collected 2014-10-26T21:54:00 | depth 110 m ... | reverse complement strand
ACCACCGAAGAAAATCATCAACAGCACCCAACTCACGAGTACCCGCGCCCGATGATACGCTCCACGCGGCTTGCGCGGATGGATCTTCAGGCGCTTCCCGTCGGGCGTGACGTTGCCCAGGTGATCCCGGAAGTTCTCCTCGTAAGCAGAGCGCTCCCGCGTGCTGGTTTGGGCCATCGTGGGCGGACCTTCAGGTGCTTTCGCGGTCGATACGCAGTACTTCACCGACAAGCAAAGCCGAGGCAGCACAGAGCACGGCGAGGATGCCAAGCAACAGATCCTGTCCGATCACACCTTTGATGGCGGAGCGTGGCACGCGGTAGCCAGCCTCCGCCATCTCGGTGAGAAACTCCTGATGCGGGGTCGGCCCCATATTCGACAAGTGGTAGTAGAGCAGGTAGACGACGGCGAAAGCGATGGTGAAGTAGAACCCGTTCAACCACCATTGCGGCAAATCGTTGTCGAGTTCCTGGATGCCATCGTACTCATGCCCGTGGATGATCTGGCCCTGTTGTGCTTCACTCATGATGACTTGCCTCCATTCTCTTTCGGCGCAGCCGATTCCCCTTCCTGATCCAGCGGCAAGCGGGCCAGCCGCTGCAGCCGTTCACCGTCGGCCATTACGTACCAGGCCGTCAACCCCACGAAGAAGCAGAAAAAGATCAGCAGCGAGATGATCGGGTAGATCTCGATCCCTTCGATCGAACGCAGAACTTCCTTATACATGAGGTCTGTATCCTGATGTTGTGGGCACTTGTGCTACCATGTCTGGGCTTCACACAGCGACGCCCGACTGGGATCGGCTCCCTTCGCCCGTGCCGGATTGGAGCCCTGCTGCGAGATGAGATAGCTGGCCACTTGCTGCAGTTGCTGTTCGGTGAGCGACTTGCCGCTGCCGTAGGGCAACATGCCTTTCTGCTGGAAGCCGCTCTTGACGTTGCTCATGATCTCGGCCACTGTGCAACCGTGGAGCCAGTAGTTGTCTGTCAGGTTCGGCCCCACCTGGCCACCGAGGTCGAGGCGATGACAGGTGTAGCACAGGCTGCGCTGTGATTGGAAGATCTCTTTCCCGGCGGCAAGATCCATCTCTTCAACCAGCAGCTGGGCACCCTCGAAGCCCGGACCTTGTTCGATCTTCGTCATCAATGCTTCCAGTTCAGCCATGTACTCAGCGTCGCCGCGAATGTCGGTGCCGAGTCGCTGCAGGTAGCCGATGAGGGCGACGATCTGCCTGTCCGCCGGCACGACCATGCCACTCTCCGACAGATTGGCCGCAATGGTCTGCGCCTGGGCCTTCAGGTCGGCAGCAGCCTGCATCTCGTAGCCATCCTCGTACGGTACACCGAGAGTGCGCATGGCAGCGATCTTGGCTTCGATCAGCGAATCATCGAGCTGGTTCTCGAACAACCACGGATAGGCGGGCATGATCGAACCGGGAGAGGTCGCCTGCGGATCCTGCATGTGCAGTGCGTGCCACGAGTCCGGGTACTTGCCGCCGATGCGATGCAGGTCCGGGCCGGTGCGTTTGGAGCCCCAGAGAAAGGGGTGATCATAGACAAACTCACCCGCCTTGGAATAGTCCCCGTAGCGTTCCACTTCCGAACGGAAGGGACGGATCATCTGCGAGTGGCAGCCGACGCACCCTTCGGCGATGTAGACATCCCGTCCTTCCAGTTCCAGCGGCGTGTACGGCTTGACGGCGGCGATGGTCGGTATGTTGGACTCGATGAGAGCCGTCGGCACGTATTCGATGATGCCACCGATGAGCACGGCCACCAGTGTCAGCAGGGCGAACTGCGTCGGTCGGCCTTCCAGCCAGCGATGCAGGCTGGTCTCCCGGTGCAGGCGAGCCTCCGGCAATGGTGCGTGACGATCTTCTTCACTGGCCAGCAGACTGCCCTGCCGGGCGGTGGCCCACAGGTTGATGACGGCCAGCAACCCACCGGTGAGATACAGCCCGCCACCGACGGCACGCAGCGCGTACATCGGAATGATCTGGGTTACCGTCTCCAGGAAGTTCGGATACCGCAACAGGCCTTCTTCCGTGAACTCTTTCCACATCAGGCTCTGCGTGATCCCGCCGAAATACATCGACAGGACGTAGAACATGATCCCAAGCGTTGCCGCCCAGAAATGCACGTTCGCCAGCTTCACCGAATACAGCCCCGTGCGGTAGATGCGCGGGATGATGTAGTAGAGCATGGCGAAGCTGAGTCCACCGTTCCACGCCAGCGCACCCATGTGCACATGGCCGATCGTGTAGTCTGTGTAGTGCGTGAGGGCGTTGACGTTCTTCAACGCCATCATCGGCCCCTCGAAGGTTGACATGCCGTACGCCGTCACCCCAACGACGAAGAACTTGAGCACCGGACTCTCGCGCACCGTGTCCCAGGCCCCGCGCAGGGTCAGCAGCCCGTTGATCATACCGCCCCACGAGGGCGCGATGAGCATGATGGAGAAGACCACACCAAGCGACTGGGCCCAGTCGGGCAGAGCGGTGTACAACAGATGATGGGGCCCGGCCCAGATGTAGAGAAACACCAGTGCCCAGAAGTGGATGATCGACAGGCGGTAGGAGAACACCGGCCGGTTCGCCACTTTGGGAATGAAGTAGTACATGATCCCGAGAAACGGCGTGGTCAGAAAAAAGGCGACGGCGTTGTGCCCATACCACCACTGCACCAGCGCATCCTGCACGCCGGCGTACAACGAATAACTCTTGAACAGGCTGACGGGGAGTTCGAAGGAATTGACGATATGCAGCACGGCAACGGTGATGAACGTCGCCAGGTAGAACCAGATCGCCACGTACATGTGGCGCACGCGGCGCGTATAGATCGTGCCCAGCATGTTGACGCCGAAGACGACCCAGACCAGAGTGATGGCGATGTCTATGGGCCATTCGAGCTCAGCGTACTCCTTGCTCGTGGTGATGCCCTGCGTCAGCGTCAGCACAGCTGCGACAATGATCGCCTGCCAGCCCCAGAAATGGACCTTGCTCAGCCCCCGATTCCACATGGGCGCCTTGCACAGACGTGGCAGGGAGTAGTAGATCCCGAAGAAAATGGCGTTGCCGGCGAAGGCAAAGATCACGGCATTGGTATGCAACGGCCGCAGTCTGCCATAGGACAACTCCGGGACGAAGCCGAGGAAGTCGGGGTAGACGAGTTTGAGGGCGACGATGAGGCCCACCAGGAAACCGACAATGCCCCAAACAATGGTGGCGACGCCGAAGTCGCGCACCGTACGGTTGTCGTAGTGAAATACATCCGGTGGCTGCATCGAGACGCTGCTACCTGGAACATCATTGGTCACAGGGATTCCTCCTCACCTGAATCACTTTGGAGTGCTGTCTGTTCGTCGAAAAGCATGCGCATGGCGGGGGTGCAGGTGTCGTGGTATTGATTGGTACGCAGGGCCCACAGAAACGCGGCGAGAAAGAGGAGGGCAACGGCCAGGCTGAAGCCAATGAGCATGTAGAGTGCGCTCATCGTGCAATCCCCGTCCATCGCGCCGCCAGACGCGTAGCGACAGTCGTGAAGGCGATGACGCTGACCGAGCTGACGGGCATCAGCAGGGCGCTCACCAGCGGTGACAACGCCCCGCTTACAGCGTAGCTCAGGCCGATCAGATTGTACAGCAGGGATAGCGCGAAACTGCTGGCGACAATGACCAGGCAGACCCGGGCGAAGCGCAGGAAGACAGGCAGACGCGCCAGGCGATCGGCCTGCAGAATGCCGTCACACGCCGGCGAAAAAGCGGCGACGTCATCGCTGACGGCCAGGCCGACGCTGCTCTGCTTCAGAGCCCCGGCATCATTGAGACCATCACCGACCATGAGCACTCGTTGCCTTCGTTCCAGGTCTTCAACAAAATGCAGCTTGGCTTGCGGTGACTGGGCAAAGCGCATCCGGTCGTCGGCACCAAAGAGCGGCAGCAAGCGGCTGCGCTCGCGATCATTGTCCCCGGAGAGCAGGTAGAGGGGTAGTCGCAGGCGCAACTGTGCGAGGGATTCGGTCACACCCGTGCGATAGCTGTTGCCGAGATGGAAGGCGCCGCGACAACTGTTGCCGATGGCGACGTACACGGCCGTCTCGGCCCGGACCGCCTCGGTTGACACGTCGACGACGCCCTGACGTTCGAGCCACACCCGGGAACCGACGCAGATGGGGGCCCCATCGATCCGGGCGCACAGACCAAAGCCCGGCACTTCCTCGTAGTCGATTACTCGGGGCAACGCCACATCGACCGGCAGGCTCGCGCAGATCCTGCGGCTGAGAGGATGGACCGAATTGGTCAGCAGCGACGCCAGCTGCCGGCCCTCTGCAGAGGTCAGGGGCACGCCGTCAAATACGACATCGCTGTCCCCTGGCGTCGTGAGTGTACCGGTCTTGTCAAAGACGACGGCAGAGATACGCGCCAGGCGCTCCACGACGGCGCCGTCGCGCAGAAACAAGCCGGCTCGCGCCAGCAGGTTGAGGGCCGTGCCTGTGGTGAAGGGCGTCGACAGCGCCAGCGCGCAGGGGCAGGCTACGATGAGAACGGACGTGACGGCATGCGCCGCCAGTGATGGATCCACGTGGAGCCAGTAGGCCGCCGTCGCCGCGGCGATCAGCAGCACCCCCCCGGTGAACCAACGGCTGATTCGATTGGCCAGGCTCGACAGGTCCTCAGCTTTCGGCGTGTGGAATGATTGCTGGTTCCACAGTCGCGTCAGATAACTCTGTGAGACCCCACGTAACACATCCAGCTCGATGGCAGCACCGGCGACGCGGCCGCCGGCCCAGACCACATCGCCACGTTCGGCCTCTACAAGGTCGGACTCACCCGTCACGTAACTGAAATCGATGCGGCCATGGGGTGACAGCAGGCGGCTGTCGGCTGGGATCAGTTCACCATTGCGGGCGATCAGATGCTGTCCGGGCTGCAACGCAGCCACGGCGACAGTGCGCTCATGTTCTCCGTCGCGCACGTTCACGGCCAGCGGAAAGTACGAGCGGTAGTCACGCTCAAAGGACAGGGCCACGAAGCTGTTGCGCTGAAACAGTCGGCCCAGAAGCAGGAAGAACACGAAGCCGGTGAAGGAGTCCATGTACCCGGGCCCGCTTGCCGTGAGGATGTCGACCAGGCTGCGGCCGAAGAGCACGCAGATGCCAAGAGCAATGGGCACATCAATGGTGATCGTCCGGCGCACCAGCACCCGCCAGGCACCGACGAGAAAATCCGTGGCGGCGTAGAACATCACCGGCAGGGCCAGCACCAGGTTCAACAGCGTAAACAGGCCTCTCCAGGCGTCGCTCAGATCGCCAGGGTTGGCGAAATACTCCGGCAGACTGAAGAGCATGGCGTTGCCGAAACAGAAACCGGCGACACCGATCCGGCGGATCAGAGGATCACCTGCGAGACGGACTGCAGGTGCCGAGCCAAGCGTGATCTCAGGTTCGTAACCGATTCCTGCCAGTCCCTCCACCAGCTGGCGCAGGCTCAGCGCCGCCACATTCCACACAAGGGCCAATTCACGACGGAGAAAGTCGACTTCACTGCTGCGGACACCCGGTTGCAGTCGCTGCAGGTTTTCCAGCAGCCAGACACAGGACGCGCAATGAATCTGTGGCAGGCGCAGCGTGGCCCGCGCTGTTTGACCGTCGTTGAAATCCAGCAATTGGGCTTGCAGTTGGGGGTCGTCCAGGTAGGCAAAACGCTCGACACCGGGCGGCGCAGCGGGCGTAGGCGGTGGCGTGCCCGGGTGAGAATCCAGCAGGTAGTACTGCTGCAGACCGGATTGCTGCAGGATTTCATAGACCGTACGACAGCCGAGACAGCAGAAGGAATGCGGTCCGGCCGCGATGCTCCCGTCGGCACAGGGAAGCCCGCAGTGGTAGCAGCCGATCGACACGCTGTTGTTGGGAGAGATCGCTTTCACGGAGACACAGGAGCAAGGCGAGTACCAACCCCTGCCGACTGGTGAAAGGGCGCCGGACAACACCCCATCAGATCACCATAACAGGCTGTAAAAACAAAGGGTAATGGGATGTAGAAATGCCATATGTGGGTCCCGTAAGACCTCGGAGCTCCACGACAGACTGAGACAAAGATGTCCCACAGGGGCTCTGTGGACGCATGCTGAGACACATGCGTCTCATTGTCGTGTTCACACCATTTGGCAGGCAGCAGACTGTCGGTCGCGTCTGTGCCATGCCAACGATGTACCGCCGGATCTGACCTTCACTTGCCCCAGGGCGTAACGGCTTGCTTCAATTGCTCGTACCCCTGGAGGAATCCAGGCCGTTCCCCGCTGTAGACCTTGTCAAAGGTTGCCAGGGCTTCATCGAGCCATGCACGCAGGGTCTCATTCCCCGGATTTGCGTCGATATAGGCATCACGCACGAGAACAAAGTGGATCCGCGGGTCGTACGGCTTCTTGCTGCCCCCCATCGATTCATCACCATCAAGCAGGCGCAGCAACATGGCATCCGCCGAACCCAGGGTCTGCTCGTGAATCGGTGGACCATCCATCCGATACATAACCGACGTCATGTCTCGACCGTTACCGGTGGTGTAGCCCATCTCGGACCAGAGGTCCCGCATCGACGCCTGGGCGCCGACCTTGTCGATGACGATCTGACCGAAGTGACGCAAGGGATCTGAAACATCCGCCAGCAGGTCGGTGAGGCGGTCGCCATCCAGATCGGTCGCCAGCACGATGACATCTTGCTTGTCGATCAGGTCCCACAGCAACAGGCCGTAGTTGGTGTCAGCAATGTGTTGCTCGACGCGCCCCCCCCATTCTTCCATGCCGGCCTTGAAGTCGGCGGGCAGCAGGGCGATGATGCGATCAACACGCTCACGATGCTCCTCGTAGGCGTCCACGGCGTACTTGCGACCGACCTCGAACTTGGTCCCCTGCAGCATCCACGACAGCAGTCCGGCGTTGATGCCATCCTCCATGGCCTGTGTCGGCTTGAAGGCGACGCGTCCCAGCTTGCGTGTTTCGTGCACCATCTGCAGAAACCGTCGGTTGGCGTAGGCCATCTGCACGCCAGGCGTGTTCATCTCGGAGTGCACGATGCCGCTGTCGGCAGACACATCGAACTTTGCCTTGTCCTGCGAGTACGGCAGGCATGGCATGCAGCGTACGACGGTGATCGTGCCGTAGGGACGCACGTTGCAGTAGACGCCGGCCTGCGTGCGCAGAGGCGCATTGCCGGATTTTCCCATGACCACGACCTTGCCACCCTTGCCGTCGTTGACCCAGGCATCACCCGCCGTCGACCACTTGATGGACGTGCACGGCATATTTCCGAACCAGCTCAGGGGCGCAAGCTTCAGGTCGTGACGGTACTGTGCCCACATGGGCACGGCGTAGTAGGGCAGCCCGAGAACATCGATGGCGGCGATCGTGCCCAGCAGCGCGTAGGCGTCCGTCAGAGAGTGGGCCACCGGCTGGATCTGACCATCATGGTGGCCACCTTGCCAGATGACGGCCTCCGGATGCCCGGCAGGGCGTACGTCGGTGGGGTCGAACAATCCCTCCAAAAGGCCGAAGAGATCGCCTCCGTCGGCTTCAGTACGAGCGATATTGAGCAGATCGAGCATGGTGTCGGGCTCCGGGTTTTTCGGCCGTAAGTCGTTGCTGCGTCGTAGGATGTTTGATCATGAACCTGCAAAAAAGCTAACGGAGATGCCGCATTGCGGCAAACGCAACCTACCCGCACTCGAGGGCGCGACGGCGGCGGCGAAGGGTGGCAATACCGCGTCACTGAGGGTCCACGAGGGGCACGACAACACTTGTCAGGTTCCGCGATCCTTAGTATGTTCGAGGCTTGATCAAAAACTTTATAGCACTCTCTGAGTCTGAGTGCTACATCCAGAGCGTTCGAACAGAACTTCGATACAGTTGCGGCATGTTTATCTGTCGTAACTTTCTCCCTTACAACTCTTTAGGAGGAATCATACATGGCTGCCAAACAGCTTGATTTCGACATTTCGGCCCGTGAAAAACTCGCCAGAGGTGTTGATCGGCTTGCCAACACTGTCAAGGTGACACTCGGCCCGAAGGGCCGCAACGTCGTCCTGGACAAAAAATTCGGCTCCCCCACGGTGACCAAGGACGGCGTCACCGTCGCCAAGGAAATCGAACTCAAAGACCCCTTTGAGAACATGGGCGCACAGATGGTGCGCGAAGTCGCCTCCAAGACATCTGATGTCGCTGGCGACGGCACCACCACCGCCACCGTGTTCGCTCAGGCGATCTTCCGTGAAGGCCTCAAGAACGTCACAGCAGGCGCCAATCCCATGGACCTGAAGCGTGGCATCGACGCAGCTGTGAGCGCCGTCGTGGGCAGCATCCGCAAGATGGCCAAAGAGGTAAAGAGCCACGAGGAAATCGCTCAGGTTGCCCGTACTTCGGCCAACAATGATCAGGCGATTGGCGATCTCATTGCTGACGCCATGGACCGGGTCGGCAAGGATGGGGTCATCACCGTCGAAGAGGCCAAGTCGATGGATACCACCCTCGAAGTCGTCGAGGGCATGCAGTTCGACCGTGGCTACCTGTCGCCGTATTTCGTCACGGACCAGGAGACCATGGAGGCCATCCTCGAAGAGGCCTACATCCTGATCTTCGACAAGAAAATCTCCAACATGCGCGAGCTCGTCCCCGTGCTCGAAAAGATCGCTCAGCTCGGCAAGCCGCTGCTGATCATCGCCGAGGACATTGAGGGCGAAGCCCTGGCGACACTCGTCGTCAACAAGCTGCGTGGCACTCTGCGTGTGGCCGCCGTCAAGGCACCTGGTTTCGGTGACCGCCGCAAGGCCATGCTCGAGGACATCGCAATCCTCACCGGTGGCCGCGTGATCTCCGAAGAGACGGGCCTGAAGCTGGAGAACACCTCCCTGGAGGATCTGGGTCGGGCCAAGCGCATCACCCTCGACAAGGACAACACGACCATCATCGAGGGCGGCGGCAAGCCTGCCGACATCAAGGGTCGCGTCGGTCAGATTCGTCAGCAGATTGAAGAGACCACGTCCGATTACGACGGTGAGAAGCTCCAGGAGCGTCTGGCCAAGCTCGCCGGTGGTGTCGCCGTCGTTCACGTCGGCGCTTTCACCGAGTCGGAAATGAAGGAGAAGAAGGCCCGTGTCGAGGACGCCCTGCATGCCGCACGCGCTGCGGTGGAAGAGGGCGTTGTTCCTGGTGGTGGTGTCGTCTTCATCCGCGCCATCAAAGCCCTCGACGGCCTCAAGCTCGAAGGTGACCAGGCGACGGGTGCCAACATCATCCGCCGCTCCCTCGAGGAGCCGCTGCGGCAGATTTCGGCCAATGCCGGTGTCGAGGGTGCCATCGTTGTGCAGAACGTCGCCAGCAAGACCGGCGCCTATGGCTACAACGCTCTGACCGACGTCTACGAAGACCTGATCAAGGCCGGCATCACGGATCCGGCCAAAGTCTCTCGTACCGCTCTGGAGAACGGTGCCAGCATCGCCAGCCTGTTGCTGACGACGGAAGCACTCATCGCCGAGATTCCCGTTGTGGCGCCGCCGGCTCCGGCAGGCCCTCCGGGCGGCGACATGTACTAAGAGACAGCGGGTCGGCCCGTCGCCGGCCCGCGTCTTCTGGCGCAGCCAGAAAACGCAACAAAACAAGGGGGTCCGCTGACATCAGCGGACCCCCTTGTTTGTTTTTATTCGGCGGCTCAGGTTGGCGCGACGGTAGCTTCGGGCACCTCGATCATGGCCCCCTCTTCAACGATCAAATGGGGGGTCTCCACACTTCCGCGCATTCGTGCTGTCGGGCCAAAATGGACCCACTCCCGCGCCCGAATGGTACCGATCACGGTGCCGTGGATTTCGGCACTGCCAACTTCGATGATAGCCGACTCCAATTCGCCACCATCACTGACGAGAAGGGATGTCGGTGTCGTCACGTGTCCACGAAAGATCCCGTCAACCTGGATGCCGTGGTCGATCTCGAGGCTACCCTCCAGCAGGCTGCCGTGGCCGATAATCGTGTGGACGTCGCTGGCGCTCATAACCACAGCGACCGAAAGTCGACCGTTCGATCCCGCCCGTTCTCTGAGATGGTGAAGCGCACACCCGGCGTCGCCCCGTTGCGCGGCCAACCCAGCAGACCGAGCGGTTGCGCCTTCTGGACAAAGCTGTTGACCTCGACGATGAGCGTGCCAATACCGGAGTAACGACTCTGCACGCCATTGCCATGGTCGACAAGGACAGTGTAGCCAAGGTCCCGATCATAACCGACGCGTTCGACCAGACCGGCGGCCGTGACCAGCACAAGGCTTCCCTGTGGCGCTTCAAGCAATACGCCCTTGTCGAGAGCCCGCCAACTCGACAGCACCACGGGTGACATGGTCGGCACGGTCCGCAGGCCCCCGAGTTCCAGTCGCCGCTGGATGGAGATGAACTGCTCACGAGTGCGACTGGTGCGCACTGGGACGATCCGCGTATTCAACCCTACAGCCTCTGCCGCCATGCTGCGCAATTTGAGATTGCTCTGCTCCAGGCCGACCAGGACGTTTTCGAGCTCTTCGATCAGCGTGACTTCCTCGGCTAGAATCGCCTTGTCACGCTGCAGGCGCTCGACCTGCTGCGTCAGGTACTCGTTCGCCATCCAACTGCGCAGACCGACACCGAGCAGGCCCACGATACTGATCGCCAGGATCAGGCATACCCAGATCAGCATGCGAGGAACCTTGAACTCGTAGGTACCACCCCCCTCTTCAGGGATGATCAACAGGGTGACGCGACGACCGGGAATCATTCTGATTCTTCTGTTTCAGCCGAGGATGTCGAGCAATGAGCCGAGCATATCGTCCGTGGTCCGCACGACGTTGGCCAGGGCGCCCGTGCTGTGCAGCGTCGAGATCTGGGCCACCGAGTACTCTACAGCCGCCGACGACGCACCGCGCCGCCGCTCAACCCGCCCTTCCATGTGGGGCTCGACGCCACGACCATCCGCATGCTCGCTGCCGATGGTGCGCAGGACCACGCTCTCCGGTGTCGTCAGATTGGCCGTGTTGTGTGCCGTTGCACGCTGGCGGCCATCTGCGTGTCGCAGACCTGAAGCGGCGGTATGGAGGGCGATCTGCATAGGCAGCAAACATACTGCACGGCCGTGCCTGGGGCCAAGGTGGCCCCAGGCCCTGATCAGATACCGAATACGCCCCGACGCAGGGCGACGAAGAAGGCAGCTTCCCGTTCGACAGCGGCGGCAAAGTCGCCCTTGTCGACATCGAATTCGCAATGGATGGAGGCGGGTCCGGTGTAGTCCATTGCGTGCAGGCACTCGAAGGCTGCCGTGAAATCCGTCATCCCCAGGCCCGCTTCGACAACGTGCCGTGTCTTGCGACCATGGCCGTTGACTGGCTCTCGCTGCAGCAGAAAGTCCTTCAGTGATACGGCCGACAGATGCTCCTTCTGCATGGCAACGGCCACGGCAAATTCCTCCCCTTCCCCGGTGAGATGTCCGGTATCGAGGTAGGCCCCGACACCCCGCGCATCCAGACCCCGCAGCAGATGCGCCAGCATGCCGGAGTTCAGACCCATGCAGCGGTTTGAATGCGTGTGGTAGACAACCTGCACACCATGGCTTTGCGCTTTCGTGCTCCATGCTGCCAGCTTGGCTCGGCAATCATCAACGGCGGCCCAGTAATCGCTGCTCAGATCGAGCTTGAAGTAACCCAGCTTCACCCGCGGAACACCGGCGCTGGCGATCGCCGCCAGCAGTGGATCGACACCTGCTGCTGTGGGATCCACCAGGTCGGTATTGGCCGTGATCATCGGGATATCGAGACCACGCGCGCGCAGCGTTGCCGCCGCCTGCGGCAACGCCTCACCAACATTGCCGGGATGCACGGGATGCCCCGGGCGTACCGCAAGGTCATACCCGTCGATACCGAGACGCTCCGCCAGATCCGCCAATTCGTCGATGCTGCAATCTTTTAGCATCTTGGAGAACAGGATCAGTTTCATCTTTGGATCTCTCGCTTTCGATCTCACCTGAACAGGAGTCATAGCAACGTGATTCGTCTGTTATGTGTCGGCCTCGGGGGCATGGGCCACCACGACTGGAATGCCGCCATCGATTGCGGCGGCTTCACCGCCGTCGGCGGCGTTGAGCTCGACGATGCCGCTCGAGCAAAGTTTGCCGAAAAAACCGGCGCCCCCACATTCACCAGCCTCGAGCAAGCCCTCACCCGCGTCGACGCCGACGCCGCCCTCATCGCCACACCGGACCGCTTCCACGCACCCCTGACAATGCAGGCCCTCGACGCAGGTCTGGATGTCATCTGCGAAAAACCCATGGCCGAGAACCTGCGTGATGCGGCCCGCATGCACTTCAATGCTGTCGAGCGGGGCCGCATGCTGATGATTCATCATCAACTGCGCTGGCATCCACTGCATCATGAGGCCCACCGTCGGATTGCTGCCGGCGACATCGGCCGAGTGCGGCGCCTTGACTTCCATTTTGCGGTGCATTCCGATGTCTGTCGCACGGGCTACCGCAGCCAGTTGCCCCATCTGATTCTGCAGGATCTGGCCATCCATCACTTCGACCTGATCCGCTATCTCAGTGGCCAGGAGTGTGACAGTCTCTACGTGCGTGACTGGCCGAGCCCGGAGGCCGGCGTCGAGATCACGGCCGCGACCGATGCCATCGCCATCCTCAATATGGGCGGCCCTGTGACGGTGAGTTACACAGCCTCCATTCGTGAGTTGCTCGATCCGGTGGGGTATGTCTGCACAGCCCACATCCATGGCACCGAAGGCGAACTTGCCATCGATGGCGACGTACTGCGCCTGCAGACCCGCGCCGGTCACGCCACCGGCAGCGAACCGCTGACGATCGAACCGGTGGCACCCGATCCGGGCACATGGGCCGCCTTTGCCCGGGCTTTGCAGACACGGGAGCCGGCACTGACACACAGTGCCGACAATCTGAACTCGCTGGCCATGCTGTTTGCCGCCATCGAGTCGGCTGAGACAGGAACCATTGCGCATCCCGTCAGGGACTGGCCGGCACTGCTGGCGGGCTGAGGCGCACTGGCAGCGACTGCGCCACAACGGTGGATACGAGTCGATTGCCTCCGCCGCTGCGGGCTTGACCGGCCGCTGCGCGACAGACACCGCCGTCGACGCCGTGGTCACCGGAAGGACAGCGACGCCCACTGCGCTGGTGACGACACTACGGTTTCGGGTGCCTGCAGGGATCTGGCCATGTGACCGACTTCGCTGCGCATCGTGGACTGCCGGGCGTCCTGATAGCGCCAGTCACAACTCCAGCGAATCGTGTCGGTACCATTGGGCAGGCCGCGGTGGTAGAGCATGTTGCTGAACAGCACCACGTCGCCCGGGTCACACTCGACATCGATGGCATGTGCCTGTTGGGCGGCGATTTCGGCGGCGCTGATCTCGAGATAGTGCTGGCGCCGTTCGTGTCTTGCCAGACCGAGGCGGTGGGACTTCGGCACGAACTGCATGCAGCCATTGGCGCGGCGCGCCGGCACCAGCGGCGCCCAGACATTGACCATACGCAGAGCGTCCACGCTTTGCCCGGCGGCCGTATCGTCGCGCCCGTGCGGGCCGCTGGCCGTATATCCAGCATCCTGGTGCCATAACACTTCCGTCGCCGCATCCTGCGGAAACTTGGGGCGCACCGTGTAGTTGGGATACAAGCGGATCTCGGACACCCCCAGCAGACGTTCGACGACGTCGACGACAGCTGGAAAAAAGAACAGTTCGAACATGCCTTCCCAGTGGAGCTCGCGCCGCAGGCTGTTCGGTGCCCGCTCCATGTGCCCCGCATACAGACAGGCCAATCGACGCACAAAGCTTTGCTCGGCATATGCCTGCTGCAGCAGACCGTCGGCGAGCAGGGCCGTTGCCTGCTCATCCACCCAACGCTCCAGGTCGTTGCCCACTGCGCGCAACACCACATCCGGCAACAGGCCCCGCAGCACGACATAGCCCTGCTCGTTGAACTCCTGTTCGATGGTGTCCAGTTGCATGTCAGTCAAAATCCGCATCGCTGCCAAAAAGCACCGGACTGAAGGCCCGATCCTGCAGATGTGACACGTAGTAGTTGTCGTTCCCCGCGATGGGCCGCACCTGCTCTGTACGCAAGTGAACAGCGATGCTGCAACGTGCCGCGCCCGAGACATTGGGGCCGCTGCCGTGGTAGGTGAGGCAGTGGTGGAAACTGACCCCGCCCGCAGCCAGCAGGGCGGGTGCCTCCGCCCAGGTCTGTCCATCCGGCACCGGGATTTGCTGCCGTTGGGCGGCATGATCCTTGCCAAAGAAGTCACCGGTGTCGAGAAACCCCCAGCGGTGTGATCCGGGCACGAACAGCATGGGGCCACTGGCTGCCGTCACGTCGCTCAGAGCGATCCACATGGTGAACAGGCCCTCCGGCTGCTGCCAGTAGCGCCAGTACTGCCGATCCTGATGCCAGCCAACATTTCCCCGTTGTGCCGACGCGGGCGGTTTGATGAGCAACTGTGACGCCCACACCTGCGCCGCCCGCGCCCCGGTGACCTCTGCCGCCAGTGCGCCGAAGGCCGGATGACAGATCAATGCATGCAGATCCGGATCGGCCAGGTGGGCATCGTTGATCTTGCACAGTACCGTCGGATCGTAGCCCGGATGGGAGGACGGCGGTTGACCGGTAGCAAAGCTGCCATCCCGCACAGCCACCATCGCCGCCTGTGCCGCAGCCAGCACATCCGGCGGAATGACGGCGGCAGCATGACGACGGAAGCCGTCGCGAAGATAGGAGTCCGTCATGCGTCAGCCGCCAGGGTCAACGTCGGGCGGCCGCCGAGTCCGTGGATGACAGGCACAGTCTTTTCCTTGGCACCACCGGGTTTCGGGCGGTAGCGGACGGTGGGCGGAAAATAGGCGTAGAGCGCGGTGTGCCGTGGCCTGGGGCTGTTGTTTGGACCGGAACCGTGCACGACGAGGCTGTGAAACAGCAGCGCGCTGCCCGCCGTCAACGGCACCGAGGTCAGGCGGCTCAGGTCGAGGTCGTCCCGTTGGGTCAGGGGCTTGTCCTTGTCCTGGGCGATCAGACCCCAGTCCTGCATCCCCCACTTGTGGCTCTCGGGAATGACCTGGATACAACCATTGTCGGCAGCACTGTCGTTCAAGGCGATGCTCACAGTGACCAGCGAGGGTGGGTCCATGGGCCAGTACGCCGAGTCCTGGTGAAAGGCATGAACCGAGCCGTGCAAGGCAGGTTTCAGCATGAGTGTGCTGCGGAACAGCAGCAGGTCATCCCCCAGAAGCATGCGTACGGTGTTGATCAACTTCGGGTGTGCCGCCAGATCTCGGAAAATATCAGAGTAGTCCCGCGTCTCCTCGATCTTGCGCAACAGTGGCGTAGCCAGCGCATTCCGGGCCGTCACATCCGCATATGGTTCGAGTTGGAAATTGTGCCGCTGGGGATCGTCTGCTGCAAGCGACCCGGCGAACCGGTGGAGACGAGCGATCTCGGTCTCACAGGTGTCGACTTCGGCGGCGGTCATGAAATCTTCCAGCACCAGATATCCCTGGTCCTCGAAGAAGGCTCGCTGCTCTTCGGCGGTCATGAAAGCTCTCGGGAATTGTGGTCTTTCGGCGTGGACAGCCGGGGCACGTGTGCACGTGGGCGCCAAGATGCTGAAAATGACGCCCCCTGGCCAGAGTCGGGGTGCCAGAGTCGGGGTGCCAGAGTCGGAGTGCCAGAGTCGGAGTGCCAGAGTCGGGCAGTATCTCTGCCTCCCGTCGCAGCGGCGGAACTGTGGGCCCGCTCTCCTTCAGGCGTCGAGCTGCCGGCGCCAACACTGTTCGATGCGCAGCAGTTCCGCCGCCTCGTGTTCACTCAGATACGGCGTCCCGGGCTCCCGCAGCAGTTCTGCGACGCGATCCGCCGCCCGCTGCCGCAGGTTCGGTGCGCCCGCCGCTTCCCAGCGTTCGCGCTGCGTACGGTTGGCCAGAGGCAGTTCACCGAGCTCCTGTCGAAACCAGCGCAAGGTATGATCGTGCCCCAGCAGTTGGCCGCGCTCTTCGGGATGGGCCAGCAGGATCTCGGCCGCCAGGTGTTCATCATCGATGACGATGCCATGCTGCAGGCGATCGACCTGAGCAGCAATCTCATCGTCGATGACCAGCTGTTCCAGCGAAATCGACATCTGTGACTCGAGCTGTCCCATGCCCCAGATCAGGTTCACGCCCGCCTGCGCATGCATCAGCAACCCCATGGACTTCTCCGTCGCCGCCTGGGCGTCTTCCGTCATCGCCTCAGTACTTACCCAGCTCGAACATGGCAGGTTCCAGCGGCGCGCCAGGTCTGCCGATGCCGTCGCCATGAGCACTACCTCCGGCGATCCACCAAGAGCTACGGCACTCTTCATATCCAGCGTATGGGCGAAGCCGGCGTTGTACAGGCAGGGCCGCCCCGGCTCCAGCGCCTGCGCAATGGCGATGCCGGACAACGTTTCCGCATGTGCCTGGGCCAGAGACCCTGCCAGGGTCACCGGTGACGTGCCGCCTGCAAGAGGCTCCGCATTGAGCATGAAGGGCAGCCCCCGCCCGGATGTACGTTCGAGCAGGTGCAGCGCCGTCTCCGTCCAGCGCAACGGACTGATGACGCTGTAGCCGAAGCTGACGGGAGGCGTATCAGCATGACCTCGCAGCACATCCGCCATTTCCAGCGTCGCATCGACACCACTCAGGGAGGTGATCACCGGGCGCAGATGTTTGCCTGTGTGTTCGGCCATCAGCCGCAGCGTGCAGAAGGCCCGCACATCCGGAGGAAAGTCCCCGACGGACACACCCACCATGCCATGGACGTGATCGAGGCGATCCACGAGCCGTGTCAGGCGCACAAAGTCGGCGGTCGTCAAGGCGCGCCGCTGGTCACTCTCCAGCAGATAGAGTGCGTTCCCCGGCCACCGCACCGACCCGCCGTTGCGGGCGCCAACAGTGTCCGTCGCCCGACCACCACGGCACCCGAAGGCAACGTCGGCGGGTGCATCGGCGAGCAACTCACGCAGCACATCCTCGGACAGATGGACTCGTTGTGTCGCCTCCTCTACACGTGCACCGCGGGCGGCCAATGTCGCTCGAATGGAGGCGTGGTCCACTTGGACACCAACGCGTTCAAGAACCTGCAGGCTCAGGGCATCGATGCGCTCTACCTGTGCCGCTGCCAGGGCACCAAAGGCACTGGCAGCTTGCCTCACGAGGGCAGGCCGCCGAGCGAAGTCAGATCAAAGTCACGAGCCGTATGGAAACAGGTGATGATATTTTCCAGGGGTGTGTCGGGCTGAATGACGTTGGACGGAAATACCACCAGACCACCGTTGTAACCGCAACTGCGGATCAGTTGCTCAACCTCGGCGCGCACGTCGGCGGGCGTGCCGAATGTCAGCGTCTTCTGCAGACTGACGCCACCATGCAAGGCGATGCGATCTCCGTACTGGCGCTTGACCTAGGCCGGGTCCAGGTATTCCGGCTGCAGTGGATTGATCACATCGAATCCTATATCGACCAGATCCGGCAACAGCTCTGAGATATTGCCGTCGGAGTGGACAAACATCAGGATGTCAGGGTTGGCGCGACGGCAGGCGTCGATGAGTGCCTGCATTCGGGGTCGGTCGACGGCGCGCCATGGATCGGGGCCCATGATGATACGGTCCTGCATGGCGAAATCCCCGGTGACGGTCACCATGTCGACCCCCGCCTTGACCATGCGTACCGCCATTTCGGTATACAGCCCGTACAAGCGGTCGTAGAGTGCCTCGAGCAACTCACGATCGATGAGGTAGTCGGCGAGCACATTGTCCATGCCGCGCAGCATCCACGCCGTCTTATACGGATTGGGGATGTCACCACTGACGAACTTGCCCGCCTTCTTCATGTCGGCGATGCGTTCGGCGTAGTTGTCAGGCGCCAGGATGTTGTCGGCCGACGGCAATGGGCAGGCCTCGACGTCGGCAATCGTTTCGGCTTTCGTCAAGGGTCCATCCACCCACTGCTCGTACCAGCCGCTGGCACCGATACGATGGCGGACACCCCAGCCATCTTCGTGGGTCCGCTGGTCCACCCATACCGCGGGTTGCCCCGGTTCGGATCCAGGACGCTGGGTGCAGCGCGCCTCCCACTCAGGAAAGCGGAGCCCCACCGAGCAAGTCGCCCAACCCTCCACACCGAGCCTCTCCAGCACGACCTCCCAGTCGTCCGTACCGAAGTGTTCCTTCAGTCGGAGCTGAATTGCTGGGTGGAACCAGCCATCCGTCGGGGTACGGTCAGGCAGTTGTCGATGCAGAGCACGCAGGATGCGCTCCCTCGGGGTCATCGCCATGCTTTCCTCCTCCAACCACAAATGTCAAACGGGCCGAACGACCCGCTTCCCCTTTCAGTATACCGAGTTCCCGGCAAGGCTCAAGCGAGCCGGCCCGTCCGCCATGACCCGGCCCAACGGCGGGGCTACGGGTCATCCGGCGGCTTCATGTACGGTGCCTCTACGTACTTGCTGCGATCCCGCGTGAGAGGGTGGCTCCACCGCAACAAAACCTCCCGCAGACCGCCGCTGCAACTGGCCAGAGGGTGGCACAAATTACAGCCGCAACAGGCGAGGGCGCCGCACCCGCCGCCACAACGTCTACCTTAGGGTGAGAAACAGGGCCTGGAATTGGACTGTGTGCGACTCGTGATATGATTGAGGCAAGAAAAAGACCATGCCAAGTCTGAACAGATTTCCGTTGTTCGGTTTGTGGAACCGGGTGGCGGCAGGTGTACTCGGTTTCAAGGAGCAGGAGTCCAAGTGTATCGGCCACGGCGTCGCCGTGCTCTATGCGATCCGTGCTCAGGGCGGCCGACGCCCCAAACTTGAGGGACCAAAGAAGAGCAAGATCGCTGCAGGGGATGGACCGGTTGTACTCACCACCGAAAGTGTCACCTTCGGCGACGACGATCTGCCATGTCGCTATGAGGATGGGCGTGTGTCCAAGTGCTTTGTGGGTTGTGAAACGCCACAGGATGCAGCCCAGACCCCGGCCAGCTACGACTCCAATGTCGACGCCAAGATTCCGCCGGAGTACATCGAGTCCCTCACAACTTCCATGCTTGCATTGCTCGTGTCGTACAAACGTGCTGAACTGCGGGGCCCCATTCTCTACACCCTGTACAATGACTGGAAAACGGCCTGTCAGGCGGGGCGAGCCGTGGATCTGGACCAGCTCATGAAGTGGCTGCAAACGGAAACCGAGGCACACGGCTCAGCCCCGCGGTCGTAACGTTGGACGCCAGCGACCGCCGATGAAGCTCCCACTCGGAGGATGTGCGGCAGAGGATGCGAGGCATGGGACCCATCCATAGCGAAGACCTTGTCGGTGGCATTGGCGCGCCCCTGACGAGTGCGACGATGTCTGAGGTCCTGACAGGGGAGATCGCAGGCCTGCGCACCTTGTTCCATGCCGTGCCACCGGGCGAGTGTGTGACGCTTCCAACCACAGAGACATCCGGCCGTGTCTACCTGTTCACCTCGGGCAACGGCAACGCTGACGACGGTGCGACACAGCAGATTGATGAAGTCGCGGTGTGGGCGCCACGCCACAACGTGCCACTTTCGGTGACAGCAGGCGACGCGTCACTGCTGTTCCTCGAGCTTGTCATCGACCTGTCGCCGACGGACCTGACCGAACTCGAGCAGCAGGCCCACCTGTTCCCCCTGTTCATCTCCTACTCGAACTGCAGAACCTATCGGGAGAAGATCAAGAGCGACAAGACCATCAGCCGCACGTTGCTCCCGGAACACACCTATCCCCGTCTCTGCATCGGATCAGTGCAGACCACCGGTGATGATCGAGTCGCCGCTCACGAACACCCGATGCTGGAGCAACTCTTCTTCGGCCTGCAGCACAACCAGTGCGAGCTTCAGGCTGATGCAGCATCCCTGGCCTTTGGCGACGGAGTCTTGCTGCACATCCCCCTTGGGTCCCGTCACGGCGTCACGGTGCAGGCACCGAACGAACTCCATTATGTCTGGATCGATCTGTTCCGCAACAGACAGGGCATGCAGTGGATCGTGGACGAGCACAAACACGATCCGTGAACCCCGGACCGCGAGGAGGCTCGTCGTGTCGACCAGACATCTATTGATGAATAGGAGTGCCAATGCTGCTTTTTGCATCCGTGCCAGCCGCAGCTCAGAGCGATACCCTGTGGGTCGACGCACGTGAACTCACCGTGGAGGGGCAGGGCTGGGCGACGACCGAAGGCCCCTATGATCGCCTGCCCCTGGCGGCCAAGGGTGTCGTGGCCGACGGTGTCTGGGGACTGGGAAAACACTCGGCGGGTGTCAGCGTGCGCTTCCGCACCGACGCCGAGTGGATCGCCTGCCGCTGGAAGCTGGGCTCGGAAAACCTGGCCATGGACCACATGCCGGCAACCGGCGTCAGTGGCGTCGACCTCTACATGCGCATGCCGGAAGAACTGCAGAAACCCCCGGGGCAGCGGTGGCACTGGATCGGCGTCGGTCGGCCGACGGGGCAGGAGATGGAGAGCCAGATTGCGGGCGGCATTCCCGCAGGTGAGCACGAATTCACCTTGTACCTGCCACTGTACAACAGCACGAGTTCCCTCGAGATCGGTGTGCCCTCAGGGGCCACGTTGGTCGCCGCAGCCGACCGGGGCCAAGCATTCGTCGTCTGGGGCACCTCCATCACCCAGGGCGGTTGCGCCTCCCGCCCGGGCATGGCCTACCCGGCGATCATCGGCCGCTGGTTGGACATGCCGCATATCAATCTGGGCTTCTCCGGGAACGGGCAGATGCAACCGGAGGTGACCCGCTTCATCGCCGAGCTTGATGCGGCGGTCTTCGTCATCGACTGCCTGCCCAATCTGAGTACGGATCTCGTCACGGAGCGCACGGCCCCCATGGTCCGGGCACTGCGCCAGGCGCATCCCGGGACGCCGATCGTACTGGTGGAAAATATCGAGTATCAGGCGTCAGCCGCTCTGCCGGGCCCACGACACGGGTACCAGAGCAAGAACGCCGCCTTCAGGGCTGCCTACGAGCAACTGGTGGCCGACGGGGTTGCGGGCCTGACCTACGTGGAAGGGGAGCCGCTCTTGGGCGACGACGGCGAGGCAACGGTTGATGGCACGCATGCCACCGACGTGGGTTTCCTGCGCATGGCAGAGGCATTGACTCCGATCCTCCGTGGCGTTCTGAAACACTAGTCCATTGGCGCACCGACCAACGCTGCGGTTTGCGCGAGCAGCGCCTGCAGGTCCTGCAGGTCCTGCAGGTCCTGCTGTACGATCGAGGCGCGCAGCCTCGACGGATACGGGCGGATCTGCTCTTTCCAGGCAGCAAGCATTACCCTGGGATCTTCCAGTGGGATCATCTTCTGCAGATCCGACAGAGCGCAGTGATTGTAGAACCCTGTCGTGGTCCACGTCACCAGATCACGCCGGACGGTAGCCGCGGTACACTCGGCATCGGCCGTGCCTTTGGCATGGGCACCACCGATGGCTATGCCGTAGTCGCACGTGCCAAACTGCCGCAGCAGCGGCACCAGTGCGTCGGCAGCATCCTGGATGGAACGTTCCATCATCGACATCGCTCCTCTGCAGTTGCTCCCCCAGCTTGTCGACTCGTCTAACTAGGGCCAGCGAATCTCCACGCCAAGCAGTGCCGCCACCGTCGGCGCCTGGTGGGGCTCGATGATCAGTCCCTTGAGTCCATCCGGGCTTGCCCGCAGACCGTCGATGGTGCAGGACCGCAGATCCACACCGGCAAGTTTCGCCTGGGACATCTCGACATTGCGCAGATCACACCCGCTGAACACCGTCCCCGTCAGATCGCTCCCCTGAAAGTCCGCGTCCTGCAGGTCACACTTGTCAAAGTGACAGGCCGGCAACTGAGCGAAGCGGAACTGCGACAGTTTGCCGATGCAATTGCGCAGCAGCAGATCCTGCGTGGTGGCTGCGGGAAATTGGGCCCCCGTCAGTCGGCACTGATCAAACTGCACACGGTGCATGCTGCACTGACGGAACTCGACATTGGCCAGGTCGCAATCGACCAGACAGACATCCATCAATTCCAGACGTTCCAATACTGCGCCGCGGAAGTCGACGTGATGCAGGCGGCCCGTTCTCATGGCCAGCCCTTCGATCCTGACCCCCGCAAGGGTACCGGCTGACACCTCGAAGTCGCTGAGCAGATCGTCGGGCCGCAGCGCCACGGTTGCCAGATCGAGCGGCTCCAGCATCGAAGGCAGCCGCGGCTGCTTCACGACAGACCCTTCGACAGGGGGACGAAGGTGAACGTGAGTTGCCGGCCAGGTTGCACTTCGAGCACCGTGCCGGCTACGCAGGCGGCATGACGCCATCGGATCTCACTCCTACACGTCATGCAACATCGGTGCAGGCGTTGCTCGCCGGTTTGAATCCATACGGATTCACCGGGTCAAACAATGGCCTGGGGTAGTCGCCGCCACGGTTGTCCGAGATGCCGAAGGCAATCCAGAAGTTCGGCGCATCGTCACACTCGATGAAGGCCGTCAACAGGCCCGCCAGATCCTCATGGCTGTTCCACAGCCGGCTGCCACTTCGGTGCGGCCTCTTTTCTCGCCCGACGGCACCAAGACGCACACACAGAATTTTCTGCCCCTCCTGCAGGCGTTTGGCGTAGAACTGTCCCGCCGTCTCCATCCAGCGTTTGCTCACACCATAGAGGCTTGTGGTGCCGACGCCGAAGGCATTTTCGCGCGTATCAGGAAAGGGCTGGATCGGTTCGCCATCGACTCGCATGACGTCGGTGAAGTCGTACGAATGCACGGAGCTGGCCATGTAGATGCGCGGTACGTTTGCGGCGATCGCCGCCTGGTAGACACAATCAACGACGAGGATGTTGAGTGGATCCAGTCCACCCTGATAGTTCTCATCCTCTGTGTTCCAGCCCAGGTGGACGACGGCATCCTTGCCCTTGAACGCAGCTGTCAGTTGCTCCATGGCACGGTTGCGATAGGCTTCGCGCAGGTCTTTCCATGTCATGGCTCCCGCTTCGCTGATCACATCATCCATGCGGGCAATGCTCAGGCCGGATAGGTCGTACGTGTCAGCAAGTTGTTTCTGCATCACGTCGGCGACCGTGCCGTTTTTGCCCGTCAACAACACACGTTTCATTTGGTTTGCAATCTCAGGTTGGGCCGTAGATAGGACCCCGGGACATAGGGGAAGACTTTTTCCACATCGTCGATCAGTTCGACGCCATATCCGGGCTTGTCCGGCAGGCGCATGACACCCTTGTTGACTGTCAGTGGCTCTTTGAAGATGCCTTCTTTCAGCGGGTTGTTTGTCTGGTTCAGTTCGCAGTATTCGCGATTCGCAATGGCCGCCACGAAGTGCGCATTCACCATGGTCGAACCGCCCCCGTGCCAGTTGTGCGGGATGCTCTTGATCCCCCGCAGATGCGCCGCCCGCGCGATGTACCAGTTCTCGGTCAGACCTGTCACATTGCAGTCCGTCTGCACAATGTCGAGGACACCGGCGTCCAGCCACTGCTGCGCCTCAAAGCGATCCAGAAACCGTTCTCCGCCGGAGATCTGCACGGATGGCATCGCCTCCTTCAACCGTGGAAAGAGCTCGAGGTGATCCAGGCTGGTGCCACCGAAAGCCTCTTCAAACCAGTAGAATCCAAGACCCTCCAGGACGGGCGCAAAGTCGGTGATGATCGCCTCGAGCGAGCCCAGCGACATGCCGAGGCCCTCGTGCATGAGTCGGAAGTCGGGACCTACCGCCGCCCGCAACTTCTCAAGAATCGGCACGTAGCGATCCAGCTTCATGCCTGCTGATTTCCAATCCGTCCCGGGACGGAACTTGAAGGCGTCGTAGCCCTGCTCCTGGTAGCGCAGAGCTTCGGCAATGAGCGCCTCCGCACCGTGGTCGTACCATTCGTGTTCGACGCCGGCACTGGCGTAGATGCTGATGTCACGCACCGGCGCCCCATCCGTGGCCAGCAGTTCGTACACCGGCTTGCCTGTGGCCTTGCCGATCAGGTCCCAGCAGGCAGTGTCGATGCCGGCCCAGGGCGCCCGATTGTGTCGTGAGTCGTTGCCGCGATTGACCAGAAATTCCACGTCGAATGGATTCTTGCCGAGCAGCAACGGTCGGATCACGGACTCGGTGTACTGCTTGATCGCGGCGGGATTCTCGTAGGGCGACCCTTCACCGATACCGATCAATCCCTGATCGGTGAAGATCTGGGTGATGGCACCATCCGTCTTCCACACCTGGTAGCCGCTGCAACGCCACAGATCCTGCCCGGGGTCGACGTACGACAGAGGCAGGACGCGCACGTCGGTGATCGTCAGTTGTTCCCGGCTGATCCCGTCCAGCGGATGATTTCGCATCGTTTTTCCTCTTTTCTGTTACCCATGCACAGATTACGTGTCCGTGTCGACGGGGCGTCGTAATTCCGGTACCAACAGCGCCAGAAACACGATCCAGACAAGCCCGGCCAGGGCCATGTAGCGTATGGCCACCAACGGTCCCACATGATTCCCCAGCCAACCGACGAGCAGACTGCTCAACGGAAACGTACCGATCATCACCACCTGCAGCCCCAGTACGCGTCCCCGAAGGTGATCGGGGGTGGCCGTCAGGAACAGGCTCGAGTGCGAAATGCTGAAAATGGTGCCGACCGCCCCGATCACGGCCAGTCCAAGTAGCGACAGCGCCATCGTCTGCGCATAGGAGAACAGGATCTGCATCCCGTGCAGACCTGCCGCCGCCGCCAGCCCCACCAGGCCCGGGCGTGCCATTGACGTTCGACGCAGAGACAACCACAGGCCCGTGAACAACGAGCCAGCGCCGGTGGCTGAGAGAAACCAGCCGAACTCCACCGGACCGGCGTGGAAGACCTGGTCCGCCACGGCAGGCACCATGGCCTCGTAGCTGAAAGCCGTCAGGTTGGACAGGGCCACCAGCAGCAAGCCGCCGAAAACGACCCTGTTGGACCGGGCAAAACCAATCCCCCCCTTCAGAGAGACAAGAAAAGGCTCCCTTTCGGTCTTGTCGCGGTTGCGGAACAACGGTGGCAACCGCCAGGTGAGGGTCGCCGACAGCAGCGCCATGAGCGCCAGTCCCACATAGACCCAGCGCGGACTCGAGGCGCTGAGCAGCACGCCTCCGGCATTGGCGAAGAGAATGCGCGACACCGTCATACCCAGCATATCGATGGACAGAGCTGTCGTCACATTGCTGGAACCGACAGTACCGGCCAGATAGGAGCGACGTGATGTTGAATCGAGGATGAACAACAGCCCCTGGACCAGGGCGTACAGATAGACGTACCAGAGCTCCAGAGCCTCCGACAACAACAGCGTCGCCATGGCAACAGCGAGGGCCGCCAGTCCCGTCTGCGCTGCGCGGACCACACGCAGTCGCGGGAAACGATCCGCCACGAAGCCGACGGCGGGTCCCAGAAGCAGAAACGGAGCGAAGCGGAAGAAGCTCAGCAGCGCAATCGGCAGAGGCTCCTCCGTCCGCTGCGCCACCAACCAGGACAGCATGGTCATGTCGAGGAAGCGTGCCCCGTAGGTGACCAGCGTCGACGCCAGCAGTCGCAGGTACGCCGGATGGCGCAGGCTTCTGGTGGCCACCGGAGGCTCTTGTGGTGCCAGGGGGATGGGCTTGTCGGTCAGGAGTCACACGCCGCAGCACGGGCCGCAGCACAGGCTGCCAGAAAATCCGCATTTGCCGCAGTGAATCCCAGTTGCGTCTCCACTTCGCGGATGGCCAACTCCGTCGCCTGGCACGTGGCCACCGTATCCGGATACTCGACACCCATCGTTGCCTGCCGCAGCAACAGCATGTTGTAGCCATAGCGGGCCGTCGAACGCATACCGTAGTCGCGGCCCAGGATGCACCAGTTCGTCGCAAAGCCACAGTAGATCAGGTGCAGGATGCCACGTGCCCGACACAGGTCATGCAGTTGCAGTCCCGTCGCCAGCACGAAGTCCTCGTCCTGTACCTCGATATGGGGTGACATGCCGATGTCGATGTCGGGAATGCCCGGAGGTTGCGCCCGTGGGCCGCGAAAGGCGGCATAGGCGCCCTGACGGGCACGGAACTCCGCCGGCGGCCAATCCGGCGGTGCCCCCGGCGGAGCGGCTCGATGTCGTTTCATGTGCTGTGGAAAGGCCGGCGTCACGCTGGGACTCGGCGCATGAACAATGGTCAGTCCCGCCGCCCTACCCGCCTGCAGCACGGGTACGACCGCTTCCCGCGTCACTTTCTCCGCCCGTTCCAGCCAACTCTCGATGAAGTGGTTGTCCCACGTATCCACCAGGACCAGCGCCGTTTGTTCCACGGGCAGGCGCATGTCGACACACCGCCGTATGAAGTTTTCCTCCCGCCAGGGCAGATCCTCGGCGGGGCTGTCCTGGAAATACTGTACCGTCAGATCGAGAACGCTCATCTTGGTCTCCACTTGCTGGGTAGGATGCGAAAGAAGCGCTCCCGACCCCGCCGCCGCCAGCAGGGCGCCCTTGCTGACTGTGACAGCTTGATCGAGTGTATGATCCATATCCATGGCCAGATCAACCGACCAGATCAACCGGCCAGATCAATTGGCCATTTCGACGCCACAGCAAAGTGAGTCAGCCCGTGACCCGAACCGTCGACCAGTCCTGGGCGCTGTACGATCGCGCTCTTGCCGTCACCCCCATGGGCACACAGACACATAGCAAGGCACCGCGTGCTGCGCTGCGCGGCGCCGAGCCCTGTTACCTGCAACGCGGATCCGGCTGCCGTGTCTGGGACGTGGACGGCAACGAGTACATCGACTTCCGCTGCGCTCTGGGACCCATCACACTTGGGTATGCCATCCCCGAGGTTAACGATGCTGTCGCCCGTCAGTTGGCGGACGGTGTCATCTTCAGCTACGCCCACCCCCTCGAAATCGAAGTCGCAGAAACCCTCGTTGACATCATTCCCTGCGCCGAATCCGTCCGTTTTCTCAAGACCGGCGGCGAAGCCATGGCGGCCACGCACCGGCTGGCTCGCGGTTTCACCGGTCGCGATCACATCATCACCTGTGGTTACCACGGCTGGTTGAACACCATGGAGCGACCGGGCGTCCCCGAGGCAGTCCGTTCGGTCTGCCGCGCCCTGCCCTGGGGGGATATCGCGCCCTTCCAGGCCGCCTTCGATGAGCTGGGTGGCAAGCAGATCGCCGCCGTCAGTGTTGCCTGTTCATATGCCGACATCGAACTGGGTCACCGGTTTCTTGCCGATCTGCGCAGCCTGACGGCGCGGCACGGGGCGCTGCTCATTTTCGATGAGATCGTCACCGGCTTCCGCCTGGCCCGCGCCGGCGCCCAGCAGTACTTCGGCGTCACACCGGATCTGGCCGTCTTCGCCAAAGGCATGTCGAATGGTGTACCCCTGTCGGCCTATGTTGGCCGGCGCGACATCATGGAGAAAGTCCGCGACGTCGTCATCTCCTCCACCTTCGGCGGCGATGCCCTCGGTCTGGCCGCCGCCAAAGCCGTCCTGGCGATCTACGCACGTGAGGATGTGATCGGCACCTTGTGGGCACGAGGCCGGCGGCTGCACGACGGCATCACCGCCCTCGCCAGTAAACTGGATGTGCCCGTATCCATCGCCGGTCTGCCGCCGCTAGGTCAGTTGCAGTTGCCCTCCCCCGAGGCTCGCGTGGCCTTCGAGGGGGAGTGCCTGCGCCGCGGTGTCATCCTTTTTTCCGTGCTCTATACCAACTACTGTCTCGCCGACAGCGACATCGACGAGGCCCTCATCGCCATGGGCGAGGCGCTGGCTGCGGTAAAAAGTCAGGGCCTGTTCGCTTGATCGGCTTGTTCCGTTGATCGGCTTGTTCCGGCAGCTGTTGCTGGACCGTGGGGTGCATCCGCTGCACTACGCCCTGCGCGCCTGGCCCGTGGCCATGTTGCCGACGTTTGCCATCGCCACCATGGCATCCATCATCGCCCAGCTTGTCGGTGCCGAGTACCTCTTCGACGAAGGCCAGTGGGGCAACCTCTTTGAGATGAGTTCGGGGATGTTGCTGCTGCAGATCGTCGTCGTCGCACCCGTCCTGGAGACGCTGCTCATGGCGCCGATCCTGGCGCTGCTGGTGCGCGTGCTGCCGCGGCGGCGTTATGCCGTCATCGCTTCAGCGGCGTTGTGGGCTGTGCTGCATTCGCTCAGCGCGCCGATCTGGGGCGTATGCATCTTCTGGACCTTCATCGTCTTCTCCACGGCGTTTCTCGTCTGGCGCGAGGTCTCCCTGTGGCACGCCCTCGGTGTCACGGCAGCCATTCACGCTCTCAACAACGCCTTCGCCGGCCTCGGCCTCACCTTCTCGTAGGGTAAGGGACGTTCACTGAGGCCGTGGATCGGCGAGACGGAGAATGTTGCGCCGAGCCGATACCTGCTCGACACGCAGCCGCAGCCGTTGCCCGGGGGCCACATGCACCCGTTCGCCGCCAGTCGCCGGCGCGAAGGCGCCCGCGGGGCCCCCAGCAAGCAGCGCCAGATATCCTGGACCCCGCGGTTCGACAACGACACAGCTGACGCCGTCATCGGGCGGCAGTTGTTCCACCCACTTCAGACTCCAGTAGCGCTGGCTCGCCGACTCCACCTGATGGGCCGCTTCGCGCGCGGCATGGGTGTCGAGCACGGCGATTCGCAGCGCCTCCGGCGACAGCAGCGCGCCGCCGGCACCGGCCGCCGCCAGCAACTGTCGTTGCATGACCAGATCCACATAGCGGCGCATGGGCTGGGTGCCGGCAGCGACCAGGGGCAGGCCCAGCCCGACGTTGATGCCAGGCTCGGTGGTCAAGGCCGTGGGCGCCGCCTGCCGCTCGAGCAGGAAGGCGCGCAGGCCTTCCGCATCCGTCGTTGCCGGCCAGCAGACATCCGTATCGAGGTCCTGTGCCGTGCCTGCCGCCCTCGTCACATAGAGCGCCGCAATACTGTGGTCCTGGCAGTAGCAACCGAGAGCGGCTGCCGCCAGCAGCCGCAGTTCTGCGTCGATCAGCTCTGCCGTCGACTCGGTGGCCTGCTGCACCTGATCCTCGTGTCGCGTGAGCCATGGCGTCGGCCGCAGGCCCTCCCAGGCACCGGTCCTTCGGCGTTGCTGGCGCAGGGCCCGGGCCAGATCCGCCAGTTGCCGCCAGCCCGACGTAGCGTGTAGGGCAGGCTCGTCGAGTCTTGCCTGCGGCCGGAGGCGACTCAACTTCAGCGCCACGTGCTGGGGTTGCAGCTCGTCAGACAGACGCATGGAGAGGGTCAGCGCTGGCCGTGCGGCCGCCGGCAGCAGCCGGCACGCCTGCAGCACTGCTGTCGGGAGCATAGGGATCTGGCGCTCCACCAACTGCAGTGCCGTGCCCCGTTCGGCAGCATCGGCATCGATGGCGCCTCCGGTCTGC
>ERZ890510.544-NODE-544-length-29520-cov-5.664483_pt1 | contig 29520 bp, 27 predicted proteins | sample MGYA00521265_ERZ890510 | MGnify/ENA primary metagenome ERZ890510 (study PRJEB32303, sample SAMEA104408624) | aquatic metagenome | biome: Brackish water; feature: Chemocline; material: water | place: Baltic Sea | collected 2014-10-26T21:54:00 | depth 110 m ... | reverse complement strand
ATAAAAAATTTGTGGCACGAGGGTTTGTGTAAGGTCCACGCCTCCCAAGGTCACGCCTCTCTCAAAAACGAGGGAGGCACGCATCGAGTAGATGGGCAATGCCCGATCTTCAGTAACACCCGTATCGAGATCATAGTTGGTGTAATGCATACCGACCTTGGGGCTCACGGTCAAAAAATCGTTCTCATAAACATATCTGAGCCCTGGATAAACGATCGTTCTCAGCGCTCCGTTTTGGTTGCTGGCATCAAAATCGCTGATTTGCACCCTTGATTCGGATTCAAAACCATGGCCAAAGCTAGGGGTAACCGCCACATCAATCTGCGGATCCAACTCCACCGGTGGTGCTGCAAAGTTTAGAGTTTGGTAGTGGACAACTCTTGCACTCCCATTCCAGCTAGCCCCACCAGCGGTAAGTCCAATTTCTCTTGGTAAATGAACCAATGACGTTTTAGCTGAATCGTTACTCAAATCCTTAAAGTAGGTGTCATCTGAAACCCCCTGTAGGTCGGCATATCCACTCAAATGTGAGCTAAATCTTTGTTTGTGCGAAAAGGTATAAAACGCTCTAGATTCTTCTCGGCCAAGCTCTTTCGCAAACTGACTGTCATCGTTAATAAACTCGTAAGTAAGCGCTCCCGCAAACGATTGCCCTAAGTAACGCGAATGAGAATCCACGAGATTGCCTCTCTCGGACATTGTGCGTAGAGCAATCGTGCTGTCAAAGTTAGGGGCTATATTTAAATAAAGCGGCACTGTCACTTCAAGACCATTTTGAACGCTCTGCCCATAAGATGGCGTAAGGAGTCCACTCTTTCTTTTATCGGTTAGCGGAAAAGAAAGATAGGGGGTATATAAAATAGGCATCCCCTTAAACCAAACCGAGGCATTCCTCGCCACTCCGTACTCGTCATCTTGATAGATATTCAAACGAGTTGTTTTAATGAACACATCCTCCTGGGTCACATCACAAGAGGTATACGTCGCATTAATCGCTCGTTGACGCCTTGGGCCTTCAAAAATTAATTTTTCCGCTTGACCACGAGCGCCAGTTTCAGTGAAAAAATACTTCGCATCTAAGACCTCACCCTTTTCTGCGCTTGGCGAGTACTTAAGCGTATCCCCGCGAATAAAAACCCCTGGCTTTTTAACTGAAACGTCCTCACGACCTGTTATTTCGTCATTGACCTGATCATAAAATAGGTAATTGCCCCGCAACTCTTGATCACCGCGGATAATAACCGCATTACCCTCCGCCTCAACATACTGTTCACGAACCCCTGTAATTCGCTCTGCCTCCACCGTCGTTTCGGCTAGCGCCACACCCAGGTCAATTGGCTGCGGCTGTTTTGCTACCTTCATGCCGTTTATAACCGGCCATTCAGCATCCTCGACCTGAGCTTGCGCTATTTCGGTGAAAATAAAAAACGGCACCCAAAAAATAATTAGGAGCTGTAACTTCGTATAATGAAGTTTTAGAGTGATCATCAAATTATGCGCACAAATCAGTTTACGGCTTAAATCATGAAAACAAGCGATACAATTTTCGAGGTATCTAGGCGCGGTCAGCTTGAGGCTTGGTTACGCCTAATACTCGATGACCGTGATTTTACCTTAACCGACCTAGCAGCAGATGCTGGCGCTCGGCGCTACTTTAGAATCAAGCCATCTGGCGAAGATTCCCTTGTGGTTATGGATGCACCTGTAGCCCATAACGATAATCAGCAATTTGCGTTCGTGGCGAACCTGCTTGCTTCTCATGGACTTCACGTCCCTAAAGTTAGTCATGCCAATTTGAAAGACGGATTCCTGCTGTTGTCAGACCTCGGTGATGAAACTTATTTGAAAGCGCTTAACAATGAAAACGCTGACAAGCTCTTCGATGATGCGACAACTGCGCTCATCAAGCTTCAAAGCATCACCGAGTTAGATCTGCTGAGTCGTTACAACGCAGGGCTCATGAGCGAGGAACTCGCTTTATTTGATAACTGGTATATCCAACAACACTTAAATATAACCCTAGAAGAAAACGCTCAGTCATCACTTAATAACGTCTTAAAACTCATAACAGAACGTTGTATGAGTCAGCCAACGGTCTTGACGCATAGGGACTACATGCCAAGAAACCTGATGGTTTGTGAAGAAAATCCTGGTATCTTAGATTTTCAAGATGCCCGAATAGGTCCTATAAGCTATGACGTGATCTCGCTGTTTAAGGATGCGTTTATAAGTTGGGAAGAAGAGCAAGTACTTGACTGGACGATTCGATATTGGGAAAAAGCCCGCAAAGCGTCTTTGCCAGTTCCAGAGGACTTTGGAAGCTTTTATGAAGATGTGGAGTGGATGGGTTTGCAGCGACATCTAAAGGTTCTTGGCATATTTTCCAGACTGAAACATAGAGATGGAAAAAATCATTATATTTTAGATGCTCCTCGCTTCTTGACTTATGCCCGCAATGTCGCAATGCGGTATAACGCACTCAAACCGTTATTACTTATCCTTGACCAAATAGAGGGTAAAACGCGACAATTTGGACACACCTTCTAGGGAATGGTTACCGAAACTACTGCAATGATTTTAGCTGCCGGGCGAGGGTCCCGAATGGGCCCGTTAGGAGAGGTTCATCCCAAAGCTCTGCTGAAGGTTGGCGGAAAACCACTGATACAGCATCATATTGAAAAGTTACGTGCGTCAGGTTTTTCCCGCGTCGTCATTAACGTCAGTCATTTAAGCGATCAAATTAAAACTTTTATTAATAACGTTGAGAATTGGGGTTTAGACATCTGTATATCAGAAGAAACCACACCACTTGAAACGGCTGGAGGCATCGCTAATGCGATGAATCTGTTAAGAAGTGATATTTTCGCCGTCATCAATGCTGATATTTTCTCTGCGTTGCCCTTCCTCGATTTGCGCGAGGCCATGAATACGTTACAGACAAATTCAAACGCGTCCGGTTATCTCTTTTTGGTTAATAACCCGCCGCACCACCCAATGGGTGATTTTTGTTTGGAGGAAGAGCGAGTGAGGTTAGGCGACGAGCATACGCTCACATTCAGCGGCATCGGAATTTACAAGGCCGAACTGTTTCATGACGTTTCACTCAACTTACCGACCCCGCTGGCACCAATTCTCAAAAGAGAAATAAAACGTGAGAAACTACTGGGACATCATTACGATGGTCTTTGGTCTGACGTGGGCACCCCGGATCGACTAGAGCACACGAACCAATTAATTACGCAACGCAGCCAGTGATGTATCGACCATCTCATTTTCGATCAAATAATCAAGAGCGAGCGACTCAACTGATTGCGGACAATCCATTGGCGACTGTAATCACTTCCTCTGAGGATAATTTGGAAGTATCACTCACGCCAGTTTTGATGAATGACGCACGCTCTCATCTAGAGGGGCACTTTGCGCTACAAAACGAAATCTGGCGCCAATTCACAAAAAAAAATATAACAAGTTTTCTGTTTCAAGGCCCCCACGGATATATTTCACCATCGTGGTACACAACCAGTCCGCATTTGCCCACATGGAACTATGCAGTTGTAGAAATTAGAGCCAATGTCACGCTGATCGAGGACAAAGAGGAAGTGATGCCGCTGCTGCATAGGCTTACAAAACATTTTGACCCCAATTTTTCTCAATTTGCCACAGCTAAAAATTACATCGAGCTCATTAACAACGCGGCAACAGGGGTAGTCTGTTTTCGGGCTAACATTCTAGATATAAAAACCAAGTTCAAACTATCTCAAAATAAGCCTCGCTCTGATATCAACGAATTGATTGCCACTCTTCGCTCGAATGAGTCGGATGGTAAAAGCGCGTTAGCCGATTTAATGCAACAACAACTAGATGATCAACCAAAGGGCTAAGTAGACCAGAAATATGAAAACTCAATTTGTCCATAGACGCAACAAGCTAGCGGAGAGCATACAATCTGGCATTGCAGTCATACCCACGAACAAGGAAGTTGTTCGGAACAAAGACGCACACTTCCCTTATCGTTTTGACAGTTACTTCCACTACCTAACCGGGTTTGGTGAGCCAGAATCTGTCATCGTTATCTTCGGCGGCGAAACTCCACGTTCAATTCTTTTTTGCCGTGACAAAAATGAAGAAAAAGAAATATGGGATGGATTTCGCCATGGACCAGAGTCCGCGAGAACCCTGTTTCACTTTGATGCAGCTCATTCCATTGATGAAATAGATCAAATCCTACCGCAATTGATCGAAAATAAAGATACTATTTACACACCATTAGGGGCAGATGCCGCCTGGGACGGGCAAATGATGAGATGGCTTAACCAGACGCGATCTCGTGTTAGAGAAGGCATCGCTGCGCCAGATGGCCTCATTGATGTCAGAGGGATCCTGGATGAGATGCGACTCATTAAAGATTCCAGCGAACTCGACACCATGCGACGAGCAGCAACAATATCGGCAGAAGCCCATGTGTTAGCGATGTCAGCCACCAAGCCAGGAAAATATGAATACGAAATTGAAGCAGAACTTTTATATCATTTTAAAAAAAATGGCTCACAGTTCCCGGCTTACACCTCGATCGTTGCGGGCGGGAAAAATGCGTGCGTGCTGCACTATATAGAAAACAATGCAGCCCTCAATGAGGGAGATTTATTGCTCATCGATGCGGGGTGTGAACTAAATGGCTACGCCTCCGACATTACGCGCACCTTCCCAGTCAATGGAAAATTCTCTGGGCCGCAAAAAGCAATATACGAACTTGTGTTAGCTGCCCAAAATGCAGCAATAAACGCTACCTCAGCGGGCAACAGCTGGCAAGCCCCTCACGACGCAGCTACCAAAGTGCTGGCTCAAGGATTCATTGACCTCAAACTCTGTCATGGATCACTCGATAAAGTCTTAGAGAACCGTGAGTACTTTAGATACTACATGCACAGAACCGGGCACTGGCTTGGCATGGACGTCCACGATGTGGGTAACTATAAAGTCGGCGGTGAATGGAGAACTCTTGAGCCCGGCATGGTCCTAACCATAGAGCCAGGCTGCTACATCAGCAGCGCACCCGACATTCCAGAACAATTTTGGAATATCGGAATCCGTATCGAAGATGACGCGATCGTCAAAGAGGACCATGGATGTGAAATCATCACTTCTGGGGCACCTAAAACGATCCGCGATATCGAGTCACTGATGTCGAGCTGAAATCGTGACTGCGGGATTGCAATATGACGTTGTGGTCATTGGCGGGGGTCCGGTTGGCTGCGCAGTTGCGCTCGCAATGAAAAACATTGGCTTATCCACAGCCGTATTAGAAACTCAACCCAAACAGTCGAAGATATCAGATGGGCGCACGCTAGCGCTTTCATGGAATAGCTATCTCATTCTTAATCGTCTTAATGCTTGGCTGCACGATGAAGAACGATTTCCTATTCGCAGCATACATATATCAGACCGAGGAAGTTTTGGGCAAAGCGTAGTATCTGCTTCAGACGCGAAACTAACGGAGCTAGGCTTTGTGGTTCGTTTTAAAGATTTGTTGCCCCGACTAAGAAATGAATTAACCAATCAAAACATTAAAACGTTCTTTGAGTCCACCGCCACATCTATAGAAAAATTTGAGGATCATTCAAAAATCGCACTGGATATGAATGGCGCCTCAACAACGATCACTGCCCGCCTCATAGTCATGGCGGACGGAGGGCAATCCTTAAACATAGCTGGGCTAAAACATAAGAAATCGATCGACTACGGGCATGATGCGATCGTCGGCATTATCACGAGTGACACCAAGCCTCATGATGTCGCTTACGAAAGATTCACCAGCGCCGGACCAATCGCCCTTTTGCCAAGAGGAAATGAATTCGCTTTTGTATGGTCAGTCAAAGCGACGGAAACGAAACAATTATTGAGTCAATCAGACGAGAAATTTCTGGGGCAATTTCAAGATGCATTTGGGGATCGTTGTGGGCGGTTCACGTCAATACGCGAAAAAAGAGCTTATGGGTTAGCGACGCGAATCGCCGAACAACCAACTCGCGGTGGAATTGTAATAGTAGGTAATGCGTCCCAAGCGCTGCACCCCATTGCGGCTCAAGGTTTAAATTTAGGCTTCCGAGACGCCTGGGATCTTGCAGAAGTGTGTCGTCACGCACATATCGATAATCTAATCAGCAATAAAACGGTTAGCGCATTCCGCAAGAAAAGACGATGGGATCGACTGCAAACAACCCTTTTCAGCGCAGGTCTAAACCATTTGTTTTCTAACAAGGCATCAGGCATTCGAGGAGCGCGAGGGCTAGGTCTGCTTGCGCTTGACTTAATACCTCTCGCAAAAAAAATACTCATTCGCCAATTAATTTTTGGACCAAAACTATAAGTTTTTCTTAAATCCTTTTGGATCCTTTAGAATCTAGGATTAGAAAAACAAGATCTCTCATGAAAATCGGCCCTTACATCTTCACTTCCCCTGTAATCGCTGCCCCAATGGCCGGCGTAACGGACCAGCCATTTAGGAACCTGTGCCGGCGCCTGGGTGCCGCACTTACAGTATCGGAAATGGTTACATCAGACACCAAGTTATGGAGTTCAAAAAAGACCCAATTTCGTCTCAACCACCGTGGCGAAGAAGCCCCGAGAACAGTTCAGATTGCAGGCACCGACCCACTAAAAATGGCTGAAGCCGCCAAAATGAACGTAGACTTAGGAGCTCAAATTATAGATATCAACATGGGTTGCCCCGCCAAAAAAGTATGCAAAACAGCAGCGGGGTCAGCGTTGCTGCGGGATGAACCTTTAGTGGCAGCCATCCTCCGTTCTGTCTCCGAAGAAGTCGATGTTCCAGTAACACTAAAAATACGCACGGGATGGGACCGAGACTCAAAAAATGCAATACGTATCGCAAAGATTGCTGAAGACTGCGGGATTCAAGCTCTGGCCATTCACGGACGCACACGAAATGATTTTTTCAACGGGGAGGCCGAATATGAAACCATTGCGGCGGTAAAAGCATCTGTTGGTATCCCGATCATCGCTAACGGAGATATTGATTCGCCAGAAAAAGCGCTGCACGTTTTGAAGGCTACGGGTGCCGATGCGGTAATGATTGGCCGTGCGGCTCAAGGTCGGCCCTGGATTTTTCGGGAAATTGCGCACTATCTCAAAACTATGGAGCATCTACCGCCACCAACGATTCATGAGACGAAAAATATTCTTTTAGAGCACCTCTTTGCTCTTTATGCTTTTTACGGGGAGCCACGCGCGGTCAGACTCGCACGAAAACATGTGGGTTGGTATCTGAGCGGTCTTCCTGACGCAAACACATTCCGTACAAGATTTAATTTACTTGAAAGTGGCAAAGCTCAAACTGATGCCATAATTCAATTCATGGACCCCATTGAAAAAAAACTAGACCCAATAATCGAGCCGCTTGCAGCATGAGCAAGCAATCCGACCTTGCAAATGCCGTGACGCATACGGTTGAGACATACTTTAAAGACTTAGACGGTGAGAAAGCCCGTGGAATCTACAGCATGGTTATAGACTCAGTCGAAAAAACGCTTATCGAAGATGTTCTCAAACGCAGCAATGGAAATCAAAGTGAAGCCGCACAAAAGCTCGGCGTTAATCGTAATACGCTAAGAGCAAAAATGAAAAAATTTAATTTTCTTTAACTTCTTGCAACAATCTAAATTAAAAAACGCACCATGCCATCATCCAAACAAGCCCTCATAAGCGTCTCCGATAAAACTGGAATCGTAGACTTTGCCCAATCACTCAAAGGGATTGATTACAAGATCTTATCCACTGGCGGAACAGCAAAAGTGCTCGCAGAAGCTGGCATTGCTGTAACTGAAATTAGCGATTACACCGGATTCCCAGAAATGCTGGATGGGCGGGTTAAAACCCTTCACCCAAAAGTACACGCAGGCATCTTGGCACGACGCGACCTGACGCAACACAATTCAGCGCTTAAAGAGCATGACATTCCGACAATCGATCTGGTGGTTGTAAATCTCTACCCGTTTGCCGCAACCATAGCTAAGCCGAATTGCAGTCTAGAGGATGCTATCGAAAATATCGATATTGGTGGCCCCACCATGGTCAGAGCGGCAGCAAAAAACTGGGAACATGTCGGTGTTGTCACGGATCCTAACGACTACCCACAGATTGTTAAGGAGTTATCGCAATCGAGTGCCGGGGTATTGTCTCGTGAAACACGATTTGCGCTCTGCCAAAAAGCCTTCTCTCACACCGCAAGTTACGACTCGAACGTAAGCAACTACCTAACATCCCTGGATACAACCGGTCACAAAAGCCAATTTTCTGAGCAAATAAATTTAAATTTCAAGAAACGACAAGATCTACGCTATGGCGAAAACCCTCACCAACACGCTGCGTTTTACCAAGATCTCACATCTCTCCCAGGTTCTTTGGCAAATTACGAGCAAGTTCAAGGTAAAGAATTGTCGTATAACAACATTGCAGACTCAGATGCTGCTTGGGAATGTGTAAAAAGCTTTAATACCCCAGCCTGTGTAATCGTTAAGCATGCCAATCCATGTGGTGTGGCAATGGGTCAAAACGCGCTCGAAGCCTATCAAAAAGCATTCAGCACAGATCCAACTTCTGCATTCGGCGGGATCATCGCTTTTAATACGGACGTTGACGAACATGCCGCCAAAGCGATTAGCCAACAGTTTGTTGAGGTCGTCATCGCGCCCCAATTTTCCGAAAAAGCGATATCCTGTTTTGCTCAGAAAAAGAATGTCCGACTTCTGCAGATCGAGCTTGATCACACCACAAACACACATGAGCTCAAGCGGGTCGGCGGCGGCATTCTGGTCCAAACTTCTGATGCTAAAAACGTGTCTGAGGCGGAGTTAAAAATCGTTACCGAAATAAAACCCACGGCAGAGCAAATGATGGACCTTATGTTTGCTTGGCGTGTCTCAAAATTCGTCAAATCAAACGCGATCGTATTTTGTGGCAAAGGTATGACGCTAGGCGTGGGGGCCGGACAAATGAGTCGCGTCGACTCTGCCCGCATAGCTGCAATAAAAGCTGGGAATGCGAATCTTAGCCTCTCAAATTCTGTTGTTGCGTCAGATGCTTTTTTTCCATTTAGAGATGGTCTTGATGTGCTTAAGTCAGCTGGGGCTCAAGCTGTAATTCAACCCGGAGGCAGCATGCGAGATGATGAGGTCATTGCTGCAGCGAACGAACATGGCATGGCCATGGTTCTTACTGGCACTCGTCACTTCCGACACTAAAAGAAATGCTCATACACTCACGTTTTTAGACAAGCTGATCTTGATCACAGGATACAAATCATTATGAATATTCTCGTTGTTGGCGGCGGCGGTAGAGAACATGCGATTGCCTGGCGACTTGCTCAATCTCCTCGTGTATCAAAAGTGTTTGTCGCGCCTGGTAACGCAGGAACAGAGCTCGAGGATGGGGTACACAATGTGCCCTTAATCGACACTAACGACCTAATAAATTTTGCAACGGCGGAAAATATTCACATTACTGTAGTTGGTCCAGAAGCACCATTGAGTGAGGGCATCGTTGACGCATTTAAAGCAAAGGGGCTGAAGATTTTTGGACCCGTAGCATTGGCAGCACAACTGGAGAGCTCAAAAGACTTCGCCAAACGATTTATGGCGGAACACAATATCCCTACCGCCGAATACGGCACATTTACTGATCCCAATGAGGCACACACCTACATCTCCAATAAAGGAGCGCCTATTGTCGTAAAGGCCGATGGATTGGCAGCGGGTAAAGGGGTCATTGTCGCTATGACAGAACAAGAAGCACACGATGCTGTGGATATGATGCTTGTTGACAATGGCATGGGTATTGCTGGAGCAAAAGTGGTCATAGAAGACTTCTTGATCGGCGAAGAGGCTAGCTTTATTGTCATGATTGACGGTGAACATATTCTGCCGCTAGCGACCAGCCAAGATCACAAACGATTACTTAATGGTGATCAAGGCCCCAACACAGGCGGCATGGGTGCTTACTCACCCGCGCCGGTCGTCACGCCCGAGATCCACGCAAAGACCATTAAAGACGTTATTACGCCGGTCGTAAACGGAATGAAACGTGCCGGGACACCCTTTGTAGGGTTCCTCTATGCCGGGTTAATGATCGCGCCCGATCAATCCATCAAAGTACTCGAATTTAATTGCCGCTTAGGGGACCCCGAGACTCAACCAATAATGATGCGACTCAAAAGTGACCTTCTGGTTTTAATAGAGCACGCATTAGACGGTACGCTAAACCAAGTGGAGTCCGAGTGGGATCGCCGAACCGCACTAGGCGTCGTGCTGGCGGCTGAGAATTATCCCGACTCACCACGTAAGGGGGATGTCATCACGCTAAGCGCGGATGAAAATAAGGATGTTCATGTTTTTCATGCGGGCACGAGCTTTGTCGATGGCCAAATCGTTACGAATGGTGGTCGTGTCCTTTGCGTAACCGCGTTGGGTGAGAACGCGGCTCAGGCTAGAGGATTGGCGCTGAGTGTTTCAGAGAAAATCTCCTTTGCGGGCAAACAATATCGGACAGATATTGGTAACCGTGCAATCAAGAAGTGACCACTATGATAGAGGTTGCACCAGTTAAAGAATTTTTTATAACACTCCAACATCGAATCGTTGAAGAATTAGCAGCGCTTGATGGCAGACCTTTTATTACCGACACATGGGAACGAGAAGGTGGCGGGGGTGGTATCAGTCAGGTGCTTGAAGAGGGAAACATATTTGAGCGCGCGGGAGTTAATTTTTCTCATGTCTTCGGTGATACGTTACCGCCTTCTGCGACAGCAGCCCGCCCAGAGTTGGCGGGACGATCGTTTGAGGCCATGGGGGTGTCCGTCGTGCTGCATCCCAAAAACCCATACATTCCAACCATACATATGAACGTGCGATTTTTTTTCGCCGCGCAGCAATCGAAAGAGCCTGTATGGTGGTTTGGTGGTGGGATAGACTTAACCCCCTACTATGGTTTCGACGAGGATTGCATACATTTTCATAAAACCTGCAAGGCATCGCTTGATCCTTTTGATGAAAAACTCCATCCAAAATTCAAGAAATGGTGTGATGAGTATTTTTATCTCAAGCACCGTCAAGAACCAAGAGGAATCGGCGGTATTTTTTTTGACGACCTGTCATCGCCCGACTTTAATACCTGTTTTTCACTAACACGCAGCGTAGGCGAACATTTTTTGATTGCTTACCTACCAATTGTCGAGAAACGTCAGCACACAACCTTTGGGGAGCGAGAAAAAGATTTCCAAGCATATCGACGAGGTCGGTATGTAGAGTTCAATTTGGTATTTGACCGCGGGACACTATTCGGACTTCAATCCGGCGGACGAACTGAGTCGATATTGATGTCCATGCCTCCTAACGTGAAGTGGCGTTACAACTGGTCTCCCAAACATGATTCGGATGAAGCAAAGCTATATAAAAAATACTTGATAGCTAACGATTGGGTATAGATACACCTCGGGCATAGCCATCTCACTAAGTGAAGCTCAGCTAAAACTCACTATGCTGCGTAGCTATTCGGCTTCGCCTAAATAGGATGATCGAATTTTTGTGCTTTGAAGCAGTGATCGTGACTCTCCGGTCAATATTAACTCACCGCTCTCCATCACGTAAGCTCGCTGGCTCGATTCAAGCGCTAACCGCGCGTTTTGCTCAACTAACAAAATCGTGACCCCGTTCTCAGAAACCCCCCGAATAACTTCAAAAATTTTTTTGACCATAATCGGCGCCAAGCCCATTGATGGCTCATCTAACAACAATAACTTGGGTCGCGCCATCAGAGCTCGGCCAATAGCTAACATTTGCTGTTCACCACCCGACAAAGTGCCGCCCGTTTGTCGTCGTCTCTCTTTAAGTCTTGGGAAAAATTCGTACATTCTGTACAAATCTGCTTCCTGATCTTGCCGGCTGCTACCTAAATATGCGCCCATCAGCAGATTTTCCTCTACCGTTAAACGGCCAAACACCCCGCGTCCTTCAGGCACCAATGAAATACCACATCGCACTCGTTCAAAGACTGGCCGTGTGGTGAGGTTCACCCCATCAAAATATACATGACCGCCATGATCAAGCAAGCCAGAAATCGCATTTAGCATAGAGCTTTTCCCAGCGCCATTTGCACCAATTAGCGCGACCGTTTCCCCCTCCTCAACCCTAATATCAACATCCCTTACCGCTCTAATTCCGCCATACCTCACACTAAGCGATTGCACATCAAGAAAGCTCATGGCAAGTCTCCTCCTAAGTAGGCCTGTATGACCTTAGGATCTTGACGAACTAAGCTTGGGATGTCTTCCGCAATTTTTTGACCATAATCAAGTACTGCAACACGATCACACAAATTCATGATGAGTTTTACATCATGCTCAATTAACAAGATTGATACACCATCAGTTCGGATCCTTTGTATCAGCAACTTTAGCTCGTCCGTTTCTGTAGCGTTCATCCCCGCGGCAGGCTCATCTAGCGCCAAAAGTTTAGGCCTCGTTGCTAGCGCTCGTGCAATCTCGAGCCTACGCTGATCTCCGTATGATAAATTCTTTGCTAAATAGTCGGTTTGCGAAGAAATCCCAACATAATCCAACCAGTCTCTCGACTGTGAACGTATCAGCCTTTCTTCAGATCTCGTCGACTTGGTATTAAAAATAGCGCCGAAGGGTCCTGCTGACGTTTTGGCATGGGTGCCAATCATCACATTGTCTAGTACTGTCATATTTTGAAAAAGACGAATATTTTGAAACGTTCGGGCAATACCCGTCATCGCGACCTGGTAAGGCTTTCTTCCAATAATTGATCTCCCATTAAATTCAACATCGCCACTGCTTGGCAAGTAAACACCAGTGATGACGTTGAATAGCGTGGTCTTACCCGCACCATTAGGCCCGATTAATCCGTATATTTCACCAGCGCCAATCGTCAGCGAGACATTGTTTAGTGCGTGTATGCCGCCAAACTTTTTATTGATTTCTCGTAAATTCAATAACGCCATAAAAACTCAATCACGACCGACGTCTTGATCTAACATCGCTCGACGCCTTGGTGCTGGCCACAATCCCGCAGGCCGAACCAACATAACCACAATCAGCGCCAAACCGAACAACAACATTCGAAGTGCTTCAGGGTCAATATAAACATCGCCAAAGACTGCTTGCTGTATTGGCGACGCTGTTGACCTTAAGATTTCCGGCAGCACACTGAGCAAAAGTGCTCCTAGCAATACGCCATAGACATGCCCCATCCCACCAAGAACAACCATGCACAAAACCATGATTGACTCGAGCAAACCAAAGCTCTCTGGACTGACAAACCCCTGGAGGCTGGCAAACAGCCCCCCAGCGACACCACCAAATGTCGCACCTAAGGCAAATGCCAATAATTTAATATTTCGCGTATTGATACCCATTGCCTGAGCGGCCAACTCGTCTTCTCTGATCGCCAACCACGCCCGACCTATTCTAGAATTCTCAAGACGCACACACATTACGATCGTAAAAATTAATAGCGCAAGCAGAAGATAATAATAAATATGCACTCCTGAGAATGAGATACCTAACCATTCATGCGTACGTGTTAAATCAGCTCCACCAATACTGATTGGATCAATTTTATTGATTCCAATAGGGCCATTAGTTACGTTGACTGGGTGGTCAAGGTTATTCAAAAATATACGAATAATCTCCCCAAAACCCAAAGTCACTATAGCCAAGTAATCTCCGCGCAACCTAAGCGTAGGCGCCCCCAACAACACACCAAAAAGTGCCGCCACGCCCGCTCCTATAGGCAAGATGACCCAAAATGGCAGGTGCAGGCCAAACTGCGGCGAGGCCAATAATGCCCATGTATATGCACCTACCGCATAAAAAGCAATGTATCCCAAATCGAGTAACCCCGCGAAGCCCACCACGATATTTAAACCCAGAGCAAGCATTGCATAAATTAATGCGAAATCGAGAATGCGAACCCAAGTTCTACCTACCGTATTACTCAACAGAAACGGTAGAACCGCCAACGCAACAAATAGAAGTACGTATCCTAGTAGTAGCGCTCTCTTGTTACTCGTTATTTTTTTTACTAACCGTTGCGCGATCAGTCTCATGCCCGCTCCGATACTCGTTCGCCCATAATTCCTGTAGGTCTAAAAACCAGCACAACAATCAGCACGACAAAAGCGAACACATCTTGGTAGTTACTCCCGAGAAAGCCTCCAGTCAGAGCTCCAATATACCCGGCGCCAATGCTTTCGATAAGACCAAGCAACAGTCCGCCAAGGACAGCTCCGCCGAGATTCCCAATACCCCCTAGTACTGCCGCTGTAAACGCCTTAAGTCCGAGCATGAACCCCATGGAATAGTGCGCCACGCTATAGTTACCCGCGACTAAGATGCCGGCTACCGCGCCAAGCGCAGCGCCAATCATAAAAGTTACCGAGATGATCTTATTAACGTTGATGCCCATGAGTCCGGCCACTCGCTGACTCTCAGAAGTGGCGCGCATCGCGCGCCCGAGTTTAGTGAAATGCACGACTAAAAGAAGACCCGCCATGAGTATCCCTGAGATCACGACGATAAATAACTGAACACTTGTGATGCTCGCGCCAAATAATTCATGAGTTTCAGTAGGAAATATCTGGGGTACCATTTTATATTTGCGACCCCAAATAATCATGGCAATATTTTGAAGCAAAATTGAAATCCCAATGGCCGTAATCAAAGGCGCTAAACGCGGCGCTTTACGCAATGGGCGATACGCTAGACGCTCCATAAAAAACGCCAAAAGCACACACACTAGAATCGCTGCGGCACTCGCAATCAAAATCATTGTGAAGGGGTTCATGTCGGGAGATGCCGCCAACAAAGCCGAAACGACAGCCAAGGCGATCATTGCACCAATCATCACCACTTCACCATGAGCAAAGTTAATCAGCCCAAGGATCCCGTAGACCATAGTGTAGCCCAGCGCCACCAATGCGTAGACGCTACCTAGAACTAACCCATTGATAACTTGCTGGGCAAATATATCCATCGCGTTAATCAGCCCCCTTAAGAATACTCAAATCAAGCACAAGGAGGCATAAATCACACTACTCACCGCCACCAAAAGTTTCGATGTACTTCCACACTCCGTTAGTTACTCGATAAAGGCTGATACTCCCACCTTTTAAATCTCCTCGCTCATCAAAACGAATTCGTCCAGTGACCCCCAGGAAATCAGCGCCTCGAAGAAGGGGCGAGTAGGTGGCGGGATCTACCGAGTTTGCCCGCTTCATTGCATCGATCATCACAGAGGTCGCATCATATGCGTAAGGGGCATAAAGCTGAATATCCTCGCGGTAGACCTGCTTGTACTTATCCCGAAACTCGCTACCCCCAGCCATTTGTTCTAACGGCAACCCGGGTGAAGACGCATAGACGCCTTCACCTTCCGCGCCAGATAGCACCGTAAACTGTCTTGTCTGAATGCCATCTCCACCGAGAAAATTAGCCGTTACGCCTAAATTTTTGATTTGTTTCATCATAGGTCCAGCTTGAGCATCCATGCCGCCATAAAAAATTAAATCAGGGTTGAGACCTTTAATTGTAGTTAAAATTGCGGTGAAATCTATTTTTGTTTTATCCGTAAATTCTCGGGTCATAATCGCACCGCCCGCTTGCTTAACCGCAGACTCGAATTCGTCAGCCAGACCTTTCCCGTAAGCACTTCGATCGTCAATAATCGCGATACTCTTAGCGCCCAAGGTCTTGACCGCGAAGTCTCCTAAGACTTTTCCTTGCTGCTCATCATTGGCCATTACGCGGTAAGCGGTTTCATAACCTTGATGGGTAAACTCAATTGCCGTCGCCGAGGGCGAAACTTGCGGCACCCCCGCATCAAAATATATTTTTGATGCGGGAATGGTCGTGCCCGAATTTAAATGTCCAACGACACCCGCAACATTAGCATCCATTAACCTTTCAGCGACTACCGTACCTTTTTGAGGATTCGCCTCATCATCTTCAGACAGCAATCTAAATTCTATAACCTCTCCACCGATCACGATGCCCGATTGGTTTGCCTCATCAATTGCCAGCGTAGCCCCGCGCTCATTGTCCTTGCCGAGATGAGACTGCGGCCCTGTGAGCGGACCAACGTGGCCAATATTAACCACTTTTCGCCCATCTTTAGATTCTTCGTCTGAACTACATCCAGCCATCAGCAGAGCACTCACGACACATGCAAATAAACGTTTTATTACCATTGTTTAATCTCCCAAATTTTTTTCGGTCTGATTCAAGACCAGCTCAAGGTGCTTAACTAATATTAACAGCGGTTAACCCCGTGTCAATTTTCGATGCAAGGCACGCCCATCCGCCAGCACCCAAAAAAAAACCGGCTTATAGCCGGCTTTCTTTGCAACCCCTAAACTTTCATAGGGATAGAACCCACTCCGCTAACTGCTTTGCTTCCTCGTCAGTTACCGCATTAGGTGGCATTGGGATTGGACCCCACTTACCCATACTTCCCTTCTTTATGGAATTAACGAGTCTTTCTACCGTAATCTTGCCCCCTTTAGGGTCCTTACCTTTAGCAACATCTTTATAGGCAGGCCCGACTAATTTTTTGTCTATGGCGTGACAACTCAAACAGTTTTTAGACTTCGCGAGTGCTTCCACATCATTTGCCTGAACTTGCGACACAAAAATTAGGCCAAAAGCCAAGAAACAGGACACAACAGCTTTCTTCATGTTAACTCTCTCCATTTCGTTCCCCATACACCGACCAATATCCAAGCATGGCCAGCAAAAAATATTCAAGTTGGACTCATTGAGTCTTTACTAATGTAGTCGATATTGTACCATCCAATTTTCATTCGATCCTACTAAGCTATCGCATTAATTCCCTACGAATGCCTTATCTAGAAGCAAACCAAAAAAGATCATCCCCCCTACTAAATTATTCTGCCGAAATGCTCGGAAACACCCTTCGCGCAAGCGATATTTAATCATTGGATATTGAAATGCGATAGCTACTGTTGCCCCTGCTAAGCCCATATAATAAAAAATGCCAAGGGCACTCATTATGCCAACTGCCAACATCAAGAAAAGAAATGTGGTTTGAAAGATGAACACCATAGCGACATCATATTTACCAAATAAAATCGCGCTCGTTTTTATACCAATGCCCATATCATCGTCACGATCCACCATGGCGTATTCTGTGTCGTAAGCAAGCACCCAAAACACATTCGCGAGCATCGTGACGTACCCCACAAACGGGATGTGATCTACAGCAGACGCCCATGCCATAGGAATGCCAACTCCAAATGTGACGCCTAAGTAAGCCTGCGGCACCGATATAAAGCGTTTTGCAAACGGATAGCTGATAGCGAGGAACAACGCTATAAATGATAACTTGATAGTCAGCGCATTAAGCGTCAACACCAACCCAAAAGCAATCAGCACGAGAAGAGTGGCGACAACTAACGCTTCCCATGGGGCAATTTCCTTAGTCGCAAGCGGCCGATTCGCAGTGCGTTTAACATGAGGGTCATAATCCCTGTCGGCATAATCGTTAATTGCGCAACCCGCGGATCGCATTAAAAACGTACCCATCACAAACACCCAAAAAATATGAGCACTGGGCGCGCCCCCTGACGACATCCAGATCGCCCAAAGCGTTGGCCAGAGTAATAAGCAAGCGCCTATCGGTTTATCCATGCGGATTAATCGCGCATAGCTAGACAACCTTAGTTGGAGGCTATTCAACATACTATCTAGACCTCTGAATATTTTTCACGTGAACCGTACCACCGATCAATGTGTCGCTCTGCCAGCTTTGGATGATGCGCCAAAAAATCAGGTGCGAGACGTTTTGCTGCCTCTAACAACAGCACATCTCTTTCTATATCCGCGTAACGGAGCATCGGCATACCAGACTGTCGTGCGCCTAGTATTTCACCAGGGCCTCTAAGCTGAAGATCTGCTTGGGCCACCTCAAAACCATCTATAGTCTCATAGATAATTTTTAGCCGCGCGCGCGCAATATCCGTCAATTTTGGGCCATAAAGAAGAATGCAGGTGCTCGCGCAGGCCCCACGACCGATCCGGCCTCTCAACTGATGTAACTGTGACAACCCCATCCTTTCAGCGTTCTCGATCACCATAACTGTAGCGTTCGGAACATCAACACCGACCTCAATGACCGTCGTGGCAACCAATAAGTTAATCTCTCCGCTGGAGAATTTCTCCATAACCGCTGTCTTATCTTGAGCCTTCATTCTTCCATGAACAATACCAATCCTCAACTTTGGAAATTGAGCTTGGATCGTCTCGTGCGTCTGGATAGCTGTCTCTAGCTGCAACACTTCCGATTCCTCTATGAGCGGGCACACCCAATACACTTGCTGACCCAAGTGGCAAGTCTCTTGCACGCCCTGCAAGACCTCTTCTCGTCGGCTATTGCTAACTAACTTTGTCGTGATCGGGACGCGACCCGGTGGCAACTCATCAATTGCCGACACATCCAAGTCTCCAAAAAAACTCATCGCTAATGACCTTGGGATTGGAGTGGCGCTCATCATTAATTGATGCGTTTGATTCAAACGATCCGCCCCCTTGCCAACCAATGCCAGTCTTTGTTTAACGCCAAAGCGATGTTGCTCATCAATAATCACCAAACCCAAATTTTTAAACACCACATCATCTTGAAACAACGCATGCGTCCCGACAATAAATTGTGCTGAGCCGGATGCAATCTTCTCAATCACTGCCGATCGTTCTTTTTTAGTAAGGCTGCCGGTTAATCGTTCAACAGTAATGCCCAATACGGTCAACCACTCCTCAATTTTTTTGAAATGCTGTTCCGACAAAATTTCCGTTGGCACCATCAAGGCCACCTGGTAACCCGAACCTATGGCCTGCAGTGCGGCAAGTGCTGCGATCACGGTTTTGCCGCTGCCAACGTCGCCCTGCAGAAGACGTCGCATCGGAACGCGCTCAGCCATGTCCGTTTGTATCTCAGCGAGAACTCTATTTTGCGCACGGGTCAATTGAAAATTAAGACGGTCCAAAAACTTTTTCATTTCTATCGCATTGGGCATCATTAATGGCGCGGAGTATTGTTCTCGCTTGTCATAGTTCTTTCGCATAATAAGTTGCTGTGCTAACAGCTCATCAAAACTTATGCGCCCCCAGAATGCCCCACCAGAATCTCTAAGTACTGCCGAATCAACATCAGGAGTGGGACGATGCAACATACTCACCGTTTCAGAGAAACTTGGCAGGCCAAGCTCTGTCAAAAACGATGGTAAGAGCGTATCGCTCTGGTCAGCGATTGTGAATGCCTGAGCCACCGCTTTTCGAATTGAGGCCTGACTTAGTCCTTTAGTCGTTGGGTAAACAGGAGTGAGCGTAGTGGGCAGCGGATTATTCTCAATGATTTTCTTAACTCGAGGGTGCACCATCTCCCTCAGGCGTTGACGTCCCATTCTCAATTCACCCACAACCCGAATACGCGTGCCAACTTCTAACATTCGTTGTTGATTCGGATAAAAATGCAAAAAACGAAGGATTACGCTGTCGGTTTCATCCTTAACGGTGACCACTAACTGTCGCCTGGGGCGAAACTCCACTTTAGCCTGAACAACCGTGACCTCGATTTGAACCAGATCACGCTCTGGCGCCTCACTAATCCGAAAGACTTGAGTTTCATCTTCATACCTAAGTGGGAAAAATAGCAATAAATCTTGAGTTCTAGATATGCCGAGACGACTGAGTTTCGTGCGAACGATCGGCGTACCGATGCCATCAAGGTGATGGTGTTGATCAACAGATTCCTTAGCGCTACTTTTCATATCTTATAGGGTAATACTCCAATGAAAAGTATGTCTAATGAACAGCAATGGCATCAATTTCGATCAAAGCATCCTTGGGTAAGCGTGACGCTTGAATCACGGACCGAGCTGGAAAAGAGCCAGACATAAATAAACTTTCCATTAGATTATTGAGCTCGCTGAAATTATTTAAATCACTCAAAAATACTGTGAATTTCACGACATCATGCCGCGTAAGACCGACCTCTTTCAGAATAGACTCAATGTTCAGAAAGGCTTGTCGCGCTTGCTCGCTAAATGTTGATGGGAGCGCGCTCGAAGATTCACTGAGGCCTAACTGGCCCGATACATAGACAGTTGCCCCGGCCTTTATCCCCTGTGAATAAGCGCCCAAAGCCGCTGGGGCAAGTTTAGTTTGTATCGTTTGGTTCGCCATAAAGATCTCCTAGGTATAATATCGTGCAGCACAATGAATAGGCGCAGGGTCAAAATCTTTCAAAGTTCGAGTAAGCAGCGTGCTAGATATGGTTTTGGTTTAAAAATAGCAGACCCTGAAAAACGGACGAACAATTCCAAAGATCCTGAATGCATATTAACCCCCAAGATACTCACAAACAAAATATTGCTGCCTTAACGATCGCAGCGATTGGCGTTGTTTTTGGCGACATCGGCACCAGCCCAATTTATACCATTCGTGAAGTTTTTAGTCCCCGCTACGGCATCATACCCTCAGAGGGCAACATTCTTGGCTGTCTGTCGCTGATCTTTTGGGCGCTCGCACTGATCGTTTCGGTCAAATATATTTTTTTCATGCTTAAAGCGGACAACCGTGGGGAAGGGGGCATGATGGCCCTACTGGCACTTGTCCTTAAGGCAACAGAAAAAAAACCAAAAAAACGATTTTTGTTAATCGGGCTTGGGCTCTTCGGTGCCGCTCTGTTCTACGGAGATGGAATAATCACGCCGGCTATCTCCGTTTTATCCGCAGTCGAAGGCCTTGGCGTTGCGACCCCAACACTTCAACCATATGTTATACCCATCACGATCGTGATCGTGATCTTACTCTTCATGTTGCAGCAACGAGGAACTGCTGGAGTGGGCGCGTTATTCGGACCAGTAACGGTAGTCTGGTTTGGCGTCTTGGGGTTTTTAGGGATAATTAATCTCGGCTTAGACCTCTCGGTATTTAGAGCTCTAAATCCAATCTATGCCGTCCAATTTTTTATTACTAATAAAATTTTTGGTTTTCTAGCTATTGGGGCAATAGCACTTGCGATAACCGGGACCGAGGGCATCTATACCGACATGGGGCATTTTGGCCGCAAGCCGATCAGGATCGCTTGGTCGTTATGGGTATGGCCGAATTTGTTACTCAATTACTTCGGGCAAGGTGCGCTCATTCTTGCTCAACCTGAAACGATCACCCATCCGTTCTACAACATGGTCCCCTCCTGGGGCTTATACCCACTGATCGGCATGACGACTATCGCAACCGTAGTCGCGTCCCAAGCCGTTATATCTGGGACTTATTCGTTAACGAGACAAGCGATTCAACTTGGATATTGTCCGCGCCTTGATGTGTTTCATACATCTGAAAGTGAAATTGGGCAGATTTATATGCCATGGATAAACTGGATGCTGTTAGCCGCCGTATTACTTTTGATTCTCTCGTTCGGGTCATCAAGCAATCTGGCTGGCGCCTACGGTGTCGCCGTGACGGGAATGATGGCGATTGATACCGTAATGGCGTACTTTGTAGTGACGTATTTATGGGGATGGCGGCGATGGTATGCGCTACCGATCGCCATGACCTTCCTGGCCATCGACCTGGTCCTATTTGCAGCAAACTCCGTCAAAATTTTGCACGGGGGCTGGTTCCCTTTCACCATCGGCTTAATCCTTTTCACGCTCTTCACCACCTGGCATCGAGGGCGCCAAGGGCTTATCCGTGAATTGGCTCCCGATGCGTTAGAGCTCGAACCATTTTTGAATAGCCTTGCCACGTACCCCCCTCAAAGGGTTTCCGGCACGGCCATTTTTATGACCACATCCTCAAATGCGGTTCCTCACGCTTTACTTCACAACCTGAACCACAATAAAGTGCTCCATGAGCGTGTCGTGCTGCTGACCGTAAAGACTGAAGAAATACCACATGTATCCAATCAAGACCGCGTCGTCGTTGAGCCCATAACAGATGAGCTCTTTAAGATTCTGGTTCGTTATGGCTTCAAGGATCAACCCGACATACCGGCAGCATTAGAACTTTGCGCACCCCTGGGATTGACGTTTAATACCATGGACACCTCATACTTCCTTTCGCGACAAACGCTGGTTCCAAAACTCGGCAAAGATATGGCCCTATGGCGCGAGAAATTATTCGCACTGATGTCTAGAAACTCATCAAGCGCCATCAGTTTTTTCAAGTTACCCGCCAATCGGGTTGTAGAGCTCGGGACCAGAATTGAACTCTAACCACTTAGTACGGTTTAGCCTTTCATTTAAGGCATGGGAACAGGCATTGCGGATATTTAAGCAGAGAGCATCCAAATTGGCTTAGACTTAGAGATTTAGAGATAAATAACAAGAATACGCACAAGCGTTTTATAAGGAGGGGCTAACTATATGGAATATGTCACACCGAAATCTGCTTCGGAAGCAAGTCAAGCCCTGTCGCAAGAGGGCGCATTCGCATTAGCTGGCGGAACTGATTTGCTGGTCAAATTAAAAACTCGCTTCGTGTCTCCAAGCGTTATCGTTGACATTAAACATATCCCTAACATAATGACCATTAAACAGTCTGCTGAAGGTTGGTGGATCGGAGCCGCAACACCTTGCGCCGAAATTGTCGAGCACGATTCTCTCAGTAAAGATTGGCCAGGGGTAGTGGAAGCATTATCGCTAATCGGCTCTACTCAAATTCAGGGCCGTGCAACCTTAGGTGGCAATTTATGCAATGCATCTCCAGCAGCAGACAGCATACCAGCACTGATTGCGGCAGGAGCGACTTGTGTAATCTCCGGACAAGTAAAAGAGCGCGAAGAACCAGTAGAAAAAATTGTGACTGCACCAGGAGTGACTACGCTTGGCAAGGGGGAATTTATCATTGGATTTAAACTGCCAATACCTAAAAACCGTTCGGGTGATGCGTACTTACGCTTAATTCCACGCAGCGAAATGGATATCGCAGTGGTTGGCGCTGGCGTATCCTTAAGCTTGAGCGAAGACGGAAAAATTGAAGCCATTCGAGTAGCTTTGGGTGCTATAGCTCCCACACAGGTACTTCTCAGCGGCTTAGAGGATATTTTTATTGGTAAAGAGCCGAACGACGATGCAATACAAAAATTAGTCTCTCTTGCAGAAAAAGCATGCAAACCAATCAAAGATAAACGAGGCACTATTGAATATCGAACCAAGATTGCGGGCGTTCTTGCTAAAAGCATTTGGCATCGCTCTTAAACGCGCAAACAATTACTAATCAACATACAAACTGGCGAGTAAAAAATGTCAAAAACACAAGTTGCAACATGCATTAACGGGGATCCCCACGAGTTTCTATGCGAGACGCACCAAACGCTCTTAGATGTTTTAAGACATGAACTCGACCTCACCGGAAGCAAAGAAGGATGCGCCACTGGAGATTGCGGCGCCTGCAGCGTGATGCTTGATGATCGACTGGTTTGCGCCTGCCTCGTCCTTGGGGTTGAGGTCGACGGTAAAGAAATTGAAACCATCGAGGGGATGTCATCCGGTTCCGGGCTGCATGCCATACAGCAAAAATTTATTGATCTTGCAGCGCTGCAGTGTGGCATATGTACCCCTGGGGTCTTGGTCGCAACAAAAGCACTGCTGACCAAGAATAAGAATCCAAGTGAAAAAGAGGTGCGCTTTTGGTTAGCGGGTAACTTATGTCGTTGTACGGGCTACGATAAGATTGTACGGGCCGTCCTCGAAGTTGCTGCTGACATGAGAAACGCTTAAAGACATTAGACTTTGGAAAAGAGGAAATCAACATGAATGACATGACTCAAAGCAATCTAGAACGAGCGCTCAAAATTGTTGGCACGCGACCTGCCAGACCAGACGGCGTAGATAAGGTAACTGGGCGGGCTCTATTTGGATCGGACAAATCACTTCCAAACATGCTGGTCGGACGCGTTCTCAGAAGTCCTTACGCACATGCAAAAATCCTCTCTATTGATACGAGCAAAGCTGAGGCATTAAATGGCGTGAAGGCCGTCATTACATGCGCAGATTTTGAGGATTTTCCTTCGGAATTTGTCCCCAATGGTGAAATGGTCGTTAACTTAAAAGATATCACCCGAAATATCATGGCTCGGGAAAAAGCACTGTACGTTGGGCACACGGTTGCTGCAGTTGCGGCAACTAGCGACGATATCGCTGAAAAAGCACTTGGCTTAATTGACATCAAATATGAAGTGCTTCCGCACGTCTTAGACGTTGAGGACGCGGAAAAGCCAGACGCCCCACTGTTGCACGAAGATATGTTAACCATTGGCGTCGATCCTGCTCCTAAAAAAGCATCCAACGTGGCAAAACGTGTCGAATTTGGCTTCGGAGACGTTGAAAAAGGTTTTGCAGAAGCGGATCTTATCGTCGAAAGAGAATTCACAACTCAACAAGTCCACCAGGGTTACATCGAACCACATGCCTGCTTAGCAAGCGTGTCCGAAGACGGCCAAGCTGATCTTTGGTGCACAACTCAAGGAGCTTTTGTCGTAAGAAACTTCTGCTCAAAACTTCTGGGTCTCAGCGCGGCGCAGATACGAGTGACTGCTTCCGAAATTGGTGGGGGATTTGGAGGAAAAACTGTCGTTTATCTCGAACCTTTAGCACTCGCACTCTCGAGAAAATCCTCTCGCCCCGTCAAAATGGTTATGAGTAGAGCTGAAGTGTTTACTTCGAGTGGCCCAACTTCTGGGGCAAAAATATGGGTTAAAATCGGTGTGAAAAATGACGGTCGAATCACTGCCGGCGACTGTATTCTTAAATATCAAGCCGGAGCATTTCAAGGCGCGCCTGTGGGGCCCGGAGCGATGTGCGCCTTCGCACCCTATGATTTAGAAAATGTTCGGGCTGTTGGATACGATATTGTTGTAAATCGCCCAAAAGTTGCCGCATACCGAGCTCCAGGAGGACCTATTTCAGAATATGGTGTGGAAAGTGTGCTCGATGAAATCGCACTCATACTCAAAATAGATCCCATTGAAATTCGTCTCAAAAATGCCGCGAAAGAAGGCACTATTGCTCCTTACGGGCCTAAACTTGGACCAATAGGCATGATCGAAACCCTTGAGGCAGCCAAAGCTCACCCTCACTATTCAGCGCCACTCGGACCAAACCAAGGTCGAGGAGTCGCTTCAGGATTTTGGTTCAACATTGGCGGTGAAACCAGTTCATCGATTACGATTAACGAGGATGGAACCGTTGGCCTTACACTTGGGACAACAGATATTGGAGGTTCGCGGGCATCTATGGCGATGATGGCAGCTGAAGAACTTGGTGTTCCGATGGAACTAATCAAACCAGTAATTGGTGACACGAACTCTCTAGGCTTTAACTTCCTTACTGGTGGGAGCAGAGCCACCTTCTCTACCGGCATGACCGTTGTTCGTTCGACGAGAGAAGCTATCGAGGAACTTAGAAAGCGCGCCGCTTTGCTCTGGGAGGCTGATCTCGATCAAGTTGAATGGGTGGATGGTCATGCACGCTTAATCGCTGGAGACGAACCCAAAACGATGAGTCTTGCACAAATCGCGAAGCAAGCAGGCAAAACAGGTGGCCCCATCATGGCCAACTGTTCTATGAACGTAACAGGCGCAGGACCAAGCCTTGGAACACATATCGTGGACGTTGAGGTAGACACTGAGACAGGAAAAGTTTCTATCGTTCGCTACACCGCAATCCAAGATGCTGGCAAAGCGATCCACCCCGCTTACGTTGAAGGGCAAATGCAAGGTGGTGCCGTCCAGGGAATTGGTTGGGCGCTTAACGAGGAATACATATACAACGACAAGGGTCAATTGGAAAACGCCGGGTTCTTGGACTATCGTATTCCCGTGTGCTCGGATGTCCCAATGATCGATACGGTCATTGTTGAAGTGCCAAATCCGAATCATCCCTATGGCGTTCGAGGTGTTGGGGAGACACCAATAATCCCTCCGCTAGCAGCCATCTCCAATGCGGTGTCAAGGGCGACAAATATACGATTTAACGAACTACCGCTCTCTCCACCTAAAGTTCTAGCTAGAATAATGCATGGATAGGTATTAAAAAAAATTGGCACAACTAATCCTCACCGGCTCTCTAAAAAACCTAACTAAGGGTATTGGTGAATTTAATATTCGGGCCAAAAACGTCCATCAATTGGTAGGGGAGTTGAAGCAAATTTGCCCTGTTCTTGCACCACTGATTGAATCTGAAGGTTTCGCCGTCGCGATTGATGGCGAAATCTATCAAGATATCCTGTTTGCCCCTATCGGAGAGAACAGTGAGGTTCACCTCATTCCGCCCATTGGTGGAGGCTAATTCAGATACATTTAACTCCGAGCGCTTGTAAGCGCACGTCAAACACAATCTTAAAAACGAGCCCAGGCACGTCAAAAATCCACCAACCAGCACGATAGAGATATCCACCCAAGGGATCTTTTAATCCGACCGAAAAACCCAAGGCTCGCTATGGCCCACTCTTATCGGGAGACGATAGCTGGGCTTAACGAATGCTCCGGCCACCATCAACCGGAATTGCTAATCCTGTCATAAACGAAGCATCCTCACTCGCGAGAAAAGCAATCGTAGCGGCAACTTCTTCAGGCCGAGCAATACGACCAATCGGATGTTTCTCAATCATCAGTTTTTCGACTAACGCAGGGTCAGGGGCCTCGGCCATCATGCCTCTTGCCATTTCGGTATCGATAGTCGCTGGGCAAATGCAATTAACACGGATGTTGTCTTGAGCATGATCTAAGGCTAATGACATAGTCATCGAAATAATGGCGCCTTTAGTCGCAGCATAGGCTACCAATCGACGATTCCCACGGATACCATTTATTGATGCGAGGTTCACAATGGCGCCACCACCTCTACTTCTCATGAGAGGAATCGACTTTTGACAACCTAGAAAACTACCCCTTAAATTTACAGCCATGACTTCATCCCAAAGTTCTGGGCTGGTTTCTTCGGCCGTCCCCGTAGGAGATATGCCAGCGTTATTCACCAAGACATCTATTCCGCCAAACTCACTTTTTATACTCTCCAAAGCAGACTCCCAAGCACGCTCGTCTCGTACATCAAGCATGATGGGATGAAAATCGCTAACAGCATTAGCCTGCGTGTCGTCGAGTATTCCGGCAACAACAATTCCGCCTTCGCTAGCGATTCTTTTTGCGGTGGACAATCCTATCCCAGTGCCCGCTCCTGTAATCAACACTACTTTATTTTTAAATCGGTCACTCATGTGCGCATCACCTTAAAAGTTAATAACTAGCGTCGATAAGACTCTAAAACAACGCCCGCAACTTTTCTTCATTAGGGGCGTAGATAATTCCTTTTTCTGTAATTAACCCCGTTACGAACCGAGCGGGCGTGACGTCAAAGGCCGGGTTCCTGACCTTTATATTTTCAGGTGCCCACCGAACGCCACCATATCCAGTAACTTCATCCGCAGAACGCTCCTCAATTGGGATGTCATCACCTCTAGCTATCGAAAGATCAATCGTAGATAGTGGGCAGGCGACATAAAACGGAATATCGTGCTCCTTAGCCAAAACCGCCACCATGTATGTGCCAATTTTATTGGCTACATCACCATTGGCTGCGACGCGATCTGTGCCAACAATAACGACGTCAATGTCGCCGTTTTTCATAAAATAACCCGCCATATTATCGGTGATTAGCGTCGTATCAATGCCCTCTTCCGATAGTTCCCACGCAGTCAATCGAGCGCCCTGCATAAAAGGTCGCGTCTCGTCAGCGAAAACGGTTATTTTTTTTCCGGCCATCACCGCGGAACGAATAACGCCAAGTGCGGTTCCATGCCCAGCAGTGGCCAGCGCGCCCGCATTGCAATGAGTTAAAACACACGTGCCGTCATCAATAATTGATGCTCCGAAAGCACCCATTGTTTTATTAATATCGATATCCTCGTTGTATATCGCGTGAGCCTCCCGCAGTAGTGCTTGTGCTATCTCCATAGGTTCTTTTTCAACACCCGCTAATAACCGATCGCGCATTCGATCTAGGGCCCAGAATAAATTCACGGCAGTTGGACGACTCCCTGACAAAACGTCTAAAGCATTCGCAAGATGCTTGTCGAATGAATCTCTATTCAACGACATGGATTTTTGGGCTTCTAACGCTACGCCGTAGGCTGCAGCCACACCTATTGCTGGCGCACCTCTAACCACCATCTGACGGATTGCGTCCGCAACAGATTGTGCATCTGAGTACGACAAATACTGAATGACGGCAGGCAAACACCGCTGATCAATCATCTCAAGTTGGTTATTGCGCCAACGTAATGTCTCTACCGTCATGAATCACCCATCACTTTAATCACCTTCAAACTCGATTAGGGTGAAAACACTTTTCCCAAGCGCTTCCAGTTTCTTCGTGCCACCCAGGTCTGGCAAATCAATAATGAAGCAACACTCGACAAGCTCACCACCAGACCTTTCAATTAATTTGGCAGCAGCCTCAGCGGTTCCGCCGGTGGCAATCAAATCATCCACAAGCAATATTTTTGAGCCAATGGCAAATGCATCCGCATGAATTTCAATTTGGTCGGTTCCATATTCCAAATCATAACTTTGTGAAATTGTCTTCCCGGGAAGTTTGCCGCTCTTTCTAACGGGAATAAAGCCCTTACCCAAACTTGCGGCTAGCGGTGCGCCAAAAATAAATCCGCGCGCTTCAATGCCTGCAACAAAATCAATTGTGTGTTGCTGATAGCGATCAACTAACAATTGAATAGTTTGTTTAAACCCTTCGGGGTGACTCAACAACGTAGTGATGTCACGGAACATGATCCCCGGCTTAGGGTAATCTGGGATCGTCCTGATTAGGTCGGCGATATTCATCATTCATCCTTAAAATCAAAATACAATTTAAAAACACCAATAATCAGGCGATTCATTATTTCTTCAACACCCGTCCTGCTATCGCATCAAGTGTTTCAACTATGTTTGGGTCACGAGCATCAGGAGACGTAATTAGTGCAAACTCTAATGCTTGCTTGCAATTACAGGTTGGACCCGTTTCATCGGCCGTAATTAAAGGGGCGACTTCACTAATCAATGTTTTCGCTTTTTCTGCATTCCCAACCAAAACTTTAATGACCTGCTCGACGGAAACATCTTCATGATCTGGATGCCAGCAATCAAAATCTGTGACCATCGCGATACTGGCATAACAAATTTCTGCTTCGCGTGCTAATTTGGCCTCTGGCATATTGGTCATTCCAATCACGTCGCAACCCCATTGTCGATATAGCTTTGATTCCGCTAGCGTGGAAAACTGGGGGCCCTCCATCACGAGGTAAGTACCCCCTCTGACATGTTCAATTTCAGCGCTTTTTAATGCGGATTCAATGTGCCTGCCAAGACGAGAGCAAACAGGGTGCGCCACTGAAACATGAGCGACCAACCCCTT
>ERZ890510.543-NODE-543-length-29528-cov-6.518610_pt1 | contig 29528 bp, 27 predicted proteins | sample MGYA00521265_ERZ890510 | MGnify/ENA primary metagenome ERZ890510 (study PRJEB32303, sample SAMEA104408624) | aquatic metagenome | biome: Brackish water; feature: Chemocline; material: water | place: Baltic Sea | collected 2014-10-26T21:54:00 | depth 110 m ... | reverse complement strand
GTTCCTTGGCTCGCTACGGTCTGCCGCGCAGATGATTTCCTACGAGGTGTCCATTGGTTTTATCATCGTCGGTGTAATGATCTCGACCGGGTCTTTAAACCTGACCGAAGTTGTGCGCGCCCAGGATGGTGATTACGGCCTGTTCAACTGGTACTGGCTGCCGCATTTTCCAATGCTGTTTCTGTTCCTGATCTCGGCCCTGGCCGAAACCAACCGCCCGCCGTTTGATCTGCCAGAAGCGGAAAGCGAACTGGTGGCAGGGTATCAAGTCGAATATTCCTCGACCCCGTTTCTGCTTTATATGATCGGCGAGCTGATGGCCGTGGTGCTGATGTGCGCCCTGCTGACGCTGCTGTTCTTTGGCGGCTGGCTGTCGCCAATCCCCGGCCTGCCGGACGGCGTGTTCTGGATGATCGCAAAAATGGGGTTCTTTTTCTTCATCTTCTCGATGGTCAAGGCAATCACGCCGCGCTATCGCTATGATCAATTGATGCGGATCGGCTGGAAAGTGTTCCTGCCGATGAGCCTTGGCTGGGTAGTATTTGTCGCCTTTGCGACGCATTTCAACTGGTTCGGCGGGCTTTACGTCCGCTGGGCAACAGGGGGCTGATATGGCGGATATGGACTGGACACGGGCCACAAAGTACTTCCTGCTGGCCGATTTCTTTGGCGGTTTCCGCCTTGGCCTGAAGTACTTTTTCCGACCCAAAGTAACCCTGAACTACCCCCACGAAAAAGGTCCGCTATCCCCGCGCTTTCGCGGCGAACATGCCCTCAGACGCTATGCCAACGGCGAAGAACGCTGCATTGCCTGCAAATTGTGCGAGGCGATCTGCCCGGCCCAGGCCATCACCATCGACGCCGAACCACGCGAGGACGGATCACGCCGCACCACGCGCTATGATATCGACATGACCAAATGCATCTATTGCGGGTTCTGTCAGGAAGCCTGCCCGGTCGATGCCATCGTCGAGGGCCCGAATTTCGAATTCGCCACCGAAACCCGCGAAGAGCTTTTCTACGACAAGGACCGCCTGCTGGCCAATGGCGACCGCTGGGAAGCCGAAATTGCCAAAAACCTTGAACTGGACGCGCCGTACCGATGAGCGATTATGCAAAAATGTTTCAGCAGATGATGGAACAAACCGCCGAAATGGGCAAAAAGTTCGCCCCCGAAGGCAATATGTTCTCGCCCGCTGCGTTCGAGGCGATGATGCCCGGCGTCAGTGCCTCGTTTCTGGAAATGGCCTTTGGCAACACGATCAACCAAAACGGGCTGGACGCGAAAACCCGGTTTCTGATCACCATCGCGGGGCTTTCCGCGCAAATCCTGCTGCAAGCGCCGCAGTTGAAACTGGCAATCGAAAGCGCGCGGGTTGCTGGGGCCAAAAAGCAAGAAATCACCGAGGTGATCATGCAGATGTCGATGTTCGGCGGCATGCCGGTCACCACGCAGGCGCTGCAAGCAGCGCTGGAAGTGTTTAACGCAGAAGAGAACGGGAAAGACTGATGACAGTAACTGCTCTGGCCTTTTACCTATTCGCCATTGTCACCGTCACATCGGGCCTGTTGGTCACCATGTCACGCAACCCGGTGCATTCGGTCTTGTGGCTGATATTGGCGTTCATCTCCTCGGCTGGTCTGTTCGTCCTGTTGGGCGCGGAATTCGTCGCCCTGCTGCTGGTCATCGTCTATGTCGGCGCGGTCGCGGTTTTATTCCTGTTCGTCGTGATGATGCTGGATGTTGATTTCGCCGAACTGCGCGGCGGTCTGGCGCAATATTTGCCGATGGGCCTGCTGATCGGCGTCGTGCTGCTGGTGGAACTCGGGCTGGTGTTTGGCCATTGGACCTATGCTGATGGCGCGCAAGCTGCCCGTGCTGCCGTTACTCCGGCGATTGACCAAACCCAAAACACCGTCGCCTTGGGCCAGCTGATCTATACGCAATATATCTATCTGTTCCAAACCGCCGGTCTGATCCTGCTGGTCGCGATGATCGGTGCGATTGTGCTGACAATGCGGCATCGCCCGGATGTAAAGCGCCAGAACGTCATGGCCCAAATGCACCGCGATCCGGCCAAGGCGATGGAACTTAAGGACGTAAAACCGGGGCAGGGGCTCTAGCAAACGCAGTCCCGGACCTGCTCCGGGACCTCTTGGGTGGCAGGGGTCGCCATAACGAAACGAACAGGCCCCGGATCAGGTCCGGGGCTGCGAAACAAAAAAGACGAGAACGCACATGATCGGCTTAGAACACTATCTCACCGTTGCCGCCTTCCTGTTTGTGACGGGGATTTTCGGCATCTTCCTCAATCGCAAGAACGTCATCGTCATCCTGATGTCGATCGAACTCATGCTGTTGGCGGTGAACATCAATTTCGTGGCGTTCTCCAGCTTTCTGGGCGATCTGGTCGGGCAGGTGTTCACCCTGTTCGTGCTGACGGTTGCTGCCGCCGAGGCCGCGATTGGCCTTGCGATTCTCGTTTGTTTCTTTCGCAACCGTGGCACCATCGCGGTTGAAGACGTCAATGTGATGAAGGGCTAAGCACTTATGGAACTCACCACGATTATCCTGTTTGCCCCGTTACTTGGCGCACTGATTTCAGGCTTTGGCCACAAGATCATCGGCGAAAAAGCCGCGATCACCACGGCCACCGGCCTGTTGTTTCTGGCCGCCCTGCTCAGCTGGTTCACGTTCCTTACCTTCAACGGCGAAACCCAGCAGATCCCGCTGATGCGCTGGGTGGAAAGTGGCAGCCTGTCGACCGATTGGGGCATCCGCCTTGACCGCCTGACAACCGTGATGCTGATCGTGGTGACAACGGTGTCCAGCCTCGTGCACCTTTACAGCTTTGGCTACATGGACAAAGACCCGCAATGGAAAGACGGCGAAAGCTATAAACCGCGTTTCTTTGCCTATCTGTCGTTCTTTACCTTTGCCATGCTGATGCTGGTGACATCCGACAACCTGCTGCAAATGTTCTTTGGCTGGGAAGGGGTTGGCGTCGCGTCATACCTTTTGATTGGGTTTTACTATCGAAAACCTTCGGCCAATGCCGCTGCTATCAAGGCGTTTATCGTCAACCGGGTGGGTGATTTCGGTTTCGCGCTGGGGATATTCGGCCTTTATTTCATGGTCGACAGCATCCAGTTAACCGATGTTTTCGCCGCTGGTCACCATCTGGCCGAGGTCAAGATGATGTTTCTGGGAATTGAGTTCAACGCCATTGAACTGCTGACCTTCCTGTTATTCGTCGGCGCAATGGGTAAATCGGCGCAATTGTTCCTGCACACATGGCTGCCCGACGCGATGGAAGGCCCGACGCCTGTGTCGGCCCTGATCCATGCCGCAACCATGGTCACCGCAGGCGTGTTCCTTGTCTGCCGCATGTCGCCGTTGTTTGAATATGCCCCCGGCACGCTGGCCTTTGTCACCGTAATTGGCGCCTGTACCGCCTTTGTGGCCGCCACCATCGGCCTTGTGCAAAACGACATCAAACGGGTCATCGCCTATTCCACCATGAGCCAGCTTGGCTATATGTTCGCAGCTGCCGGGGTTGGCCTTTATCAGGCCGCGATGTTCCATCTGTTCACGCATGCGTTTTTCAAGGCGATGCTGTTTTTGGGGGCGGGTTCGGTCATTCACGCGATGCACCACGAACAGGACATGCGCAATTACGGCAACCTGCGCAAGAAAATCCCCATCACGTTCTGGGCAATGATGATCGGCACATTGGCGATCACCGGCGTTGGCATTCCGACCACCCTGTTCAAGCTTGGCCATACACCGATCGGTTTTGCCGGGTTCCTGTCAAAAGATGCGATCATCGAAGGCACGTTTGCGGCGGGGTCTTCTGTCGGGCAATTCGCCTTTGCGTTGCTGGTCGCCGCTGCCGCAATGACCGCGTTTTATTCCTGGCGTCTGATCTTCATGACGTTTTACGGCGCTGAAAAAGGCGATCACCATACCCACGAACACGCGCATGAAAGCCCGTGGACGATGACCGTGCCGCTGGTGGTTCTGGCGGTCGGCTCGGTTTTGGCCGGGATGGTCTGGTATGGCGATTTTGTTGGCGAGGCCACTGCCGAATTTTTCGGACCCGCGATCTATAACAACCATGAAACCAACACTGTACTGCATGATATGCACTCGGTCCCCAATTGGGTCATCTGGGCGCCGTTCATCGCGATGCTGGCCGGTCTTTTGCTGGCGGTGCGGTTCTATCTGCAAAAGCCGGAAATCCCCGCCAGACTGGCCGAGATGTTCCAGCCTTTGTATTTGTTCCTGCTGAACAAATGGTATTTCGACGAGGTTTACGAGGTGATTTTTGTGCGCTTTGCCAAATGGCTGGGTCTGTTCTTGTGGAAAAAAGGCGATGTTACAGTGATCGACGGCACCATTAACGGTGTTGCGATGGGGATTGTGCCGCTGATCACCCGCCTCGCGGGTCGGGCGCAATCTGGGTATTTGTACCACTATGCCCTTGTGATGGTTGTCGGAATTGTCGGCTTGGTCACATGGATGATGATCAGCGGAGGAGCCCACTGATGGAAAATCTACTCTCCATCGTCACGTTCTTACCACTGGTCGCAGCGGTCATTCTGGCGCTGTTCCTCAGAGGCGAAGATGCTGCCGCGCAGCGTTCAGCCAAATGGCTGGCACTGATCGCGACCACCACGACTTTTGTTGTGTCGATCACAATCTGGCTGCAGTTTGATCCGTCAAACACCGGCTTTCAGATGGTCGAGGAACATGACTGGCTGGGCGGGTTGAAATACAAAATGGGGGTCGATGGCATTTCGATCCTGTTCGTTTTGCTAACCACGTTTCTGATGCCTCTGGTGATCGCCGCCAGTTGGAATGTCACCGACCGGGTTAAAGAATACATGATCGCGTTTCTGGTGCTGGAAACCCTGATGATCGCGGTGTTCTGCGCGCTTGACCTGATCCTGTTTTACGTGGTGTTCGAGGCAGGCCTTATCCCGATGTTTCTGATTGTCGGTATCTGGGGCGGCAAAGACCGGATTTATGCCGCCTTCAAGTTCTTCCTTTATACGCTGCTTGGGTCCGTCCTGATGCTGATTGCGATGATCGCGATGTATATGGATGCGGGTACCACCGATATCCCGACGCTGTTGCATCACCAGTTTTCATCCTCGCCAATTTCTGTCCTTGGCTTTTCGATTATCGGCGGCGCGCAAACCCTGATGTTCCTCGCCTTCTTTGCCAGCTTCGCGGTCAAGATGCCGATGTGGCCGGTGCATACATGGTTGCCGGACGCACACGTTCAGGCACCGACCGCTGGTTCTGTGGTGCTGGCAGCGATCCTGCTTAAAATGGGTGGCTATGGCTTCCTCAGGTTTTCCCTGCCGATGTTTCCTGTCGGTGCCGAGGTTATGTCGGGCTTTGTTCTGTGGCTGTCGGTGATTGCCATCATTTACACCTCGCTGGTGGCGTTGATGCAGGAAGACATGAAAAAGCTGATCGCTTATTCATCCGTCGCGCATATGGGGTTTGTCACCATGGGTATATTCGCGTTCAACCAGCAGGGGCTGGATGGCGCGATTTTTCAGATGGTCAGCCACGGCTTCATTTCGGGGGCATTGTTCCTGTGTGTCGGGGTGATTTACGACCGTATGCACACCCGCGAGATCGCCGCATATGGTGGCCTTGTCGTCAGGATGCCGGCCTACGCGATGATCTTTATGCTGTTCACCATGGCCAATGTCGGCCTGCCGGGCACATCCGGGTTTGTGGGTGAATTCCTTACACTAGTCGGGATTTTCAAGGCCAACACCGCTGTCGCCTTTTTCGCCACTTCGGGCGTGATCTTGTCGGCGGGCTATGCTTTGTGGCTTTATCGCCGCGTGGTGTTTGGTGATCTGATCAAAGAAAGCCTGAAATCCATCAGCGACATGACCGCACGGGAAAAGTGGATATTCGCGCCACTTGTGGCGATGACGATCCTGCTTGGCGTCTATCCGAGCCTTGTGCTGGACGTGACAGGCCCCGCAGTGGCGGCACTGCTCCATGATATCGAACCGGTTTTGGCGGCTGCCAAAGGCGGCGCGCAAGCGGCAACGCATTAAGGGTAAGAACAATGATAAACGCTGATCTAAGTGTGGTCGCCCCCGAACTGGTTCTGGCCGTCTTTGCCATGCTGGCCCTGATGTATGCTGTCTACCGAGGCAAAGACGCCGAAGCGCCGTTGCTGTTCTGGTTGACGGCGATTGTGCTGGCGGGCCTTGGCGCGTGGATCGGGCTGTCGCCGAACGTGACCGAAACCGCGTTCAACGGCGCGTTTGTGAATGACGGTTACGCGCGGTTCTTGAAGGTGATGATCCTGTTTTCCGCAGCGATCGTGCTGTTCCTCAGCCAGCCTTACCTGAAGCGTAACAAACTGCTGCAATTTGAATTCCCGATCCTGATCGCGCTGGCGACGGTCGGCATGATGATGATGGTTTCGGCCGGTGATCTGATGGCGCTTTATATGGGGCTGGAGCTGCAATCGCTGTCGCTGTACGTCATCGCCTCGTTCCGCCGCGATTCCGCCCGTTCTACCGAGGCTGGCCTCAAGTATTTCGTGCTTGGCGCGCTGTCATCGGGCCTGCTGCTTTATGGCGCGTCGCTGATCTATGGCTATGCAGGCACAACAACATTCGCCGGCATCACCGCCGCTACGGGTGATGAGGGTCTGTCGCTTGGCCTTCTGATCGGCTTGGTGTTCTTGCTGACCGGTCTGGCATTCAAAGTGTCCGCAGTGCCGTTTCACATGTGGACGCCGGATGTTTACGAAGGCTCGCCCACACCGGTCACCGCGTTTTTTGCCACCGCCCCGAAAGTCGCCGCAATGGGCCTGTTTGCCCGCGTGATGTTCGATGCCTTTGGCAATGCCACCGCCGATTGGGGCCAGATCATCGCGCTGTTGTCCGTGATGTCGATGTTCCTTGGCGCGGTCGCGGCGATTGGCCAGACCAATATCAAACGCCTGATGGCCTATAGCTCGATCAGCCATATGGGCTTTGCCCTGATGGGGCTGACAGCGGGCACCGAACAGGGCGTTCAGGCAATGCTGATCTATATGGCGATCTATATCACCATGAATATCGGGGTTTTCGCCTTCATCCTGAACATGGAGAAAGACGGCCAAGCCGTGACTGATATCGCCAGCCTGAATATGTATTCGCGGGTCGAACCGTTACGTGCCGCAGCCCTGATGGTTCTGATGTTCTCGCTGGCCGGTATTCCGCCGCTGGTTGGGTTTTTCGGCAAGCTTTACGTGCTGCAAGCGGCCGTGGATTCCGGTTTCATCTGGCTTGCGATTGGCGGCGTGATCGCCAGCGTGATCGGTGCGTTTTATTACCTCAGGATTATCTATCTAATGTATTTCGGCGAACCACGTGACGCCCTTGATGGCACCATGCCAGCGTTTCATTGGGCGGCCCTGATGGCATCTGCTTTTGTGATGCTCGTCGGGATCATCAACCTGTTTGGTGTTCAGGGTCTGGCCGGAGCCGCTGCGGCGACTTTGCTGAAATAGATGCAACATTGGCCCGAAGGCACCGACCGCCGGGTTTACGACACGCTTGACAGCACCATGGCCGAGGCCGCGCGCCTGCGCGAAACCATTTCTGCGCCAACATGGATCATGGCGCATGACCAAACCGCTGGCCGGGGCAGGCGCGGGCGGCAGTGGGTGCAGCCGCAGGGAAATTTCTCGGCCACCTTGCTGATGCGCCCGGATGGTCCGCTTGAGGCTCGCGCCCAACGGTCCTTCGTCGCAGCCCTTGCCCTGCGCGAAGCCTTCGTTGCGGCAACCGGACGCGAGGCTGCATTCACCCTGAAATGGCCGAATGACGTTTTGCTGAACGGCGGCAAGGTCGCCGGTATTCTGCTGGAAAGCGTCGGCGATCATCTGGCGATCGGTATCGGTGTCAATCTGACGGACGCACCGAAACCTGACGACGTTGAACCCGGTGCGGTACAACCGGTCAGCCTGCGGGCCCAAACCGGCACCACCATAACGGCTGAGGAAATGCTGAACCTTATCGCGCCGGCCTTCGCCCGCTATGAAGCGCAGTTCATAACCTATGGCTTTGAGTCCATACGCACCCAATGGTTGGCGCAGGCTGCCAAATTGGGCGAGGTGATCACCGCGCGCACCGGAACCGCCGAATTCACCGGCACATTTCAGACGGTGGACGGCAGTGGCGCACTTGTACTAAAAGCCAGCGACGGCATCCACCATATCCCGGCTGCGGATGTCTATTTCTAACGCGCCACGAAAGGCCTGATCCTATGTTGCTTGCCATTGACGTTGGAAACACCAATACGGTTTTTGCTGTACATGACGGCACACGCTTTGTGGAAAACTGGCGTTGCGCCACCGAGCATCAGCGCACGGCCGATGAATATTACGTCTGGCTGAAAACCCTGATGCAGCTCAAAGGGATTGACGTAAAAATCACCGACGTGGTTGTGTCCTCGGTTGTGCCGCAAGTGGTCTTTAACCTGCGTCTCCTGTCCAGCCGCTATTTTGACTGCCGTCCCTTGGTCGTTGGCAAGCCCGATTGCCTGCTGCCGGTTGACGTGCGGGTGGACGCCGATACCCAAGTCGGGGCTGATCGGCTGGTCAACACGGTTGGCGCCTATCTGCAATATGGTGGCGATCTGATTGTGGTGGATTTCGGCACGGCAACCACCTTTGACGTGGTCGCCGAGGATGGTGCCTATATCGGGGGGGTCATCGCGCCGGGTGTGAACCTGTCTGTGCGCGCGCTGCATCTTGCCGCCGCTGCCTTGCCGCATGTGGATGCAACCAAACCGCAAAGCGCCATCGGCACCAACACGGTTGCCTGCATGCAGGCCGGTATCTATTGGGGCTATGTCGGGTTGATCGAACGGATCGCCAAGCAGATCAAGCTGGAACGCGACCGGCCGATGACAGTGATTGCAACAGGTGGTTTGGCCACGCTGTTTGATCAGGAAGACGGACTATTTGACAAGGTGGATGGTGAACTCACCATGACCGGCCTTGTTCATATCAACGAATTTAATCGAAAGGCCCTTTGATGGCTGACAAGCGACTGATCTATCTCCCCCTTGGTGGGGCTGGCGAAATTGGCATGAATTGCTATGTTTATGGCTACGGTGTCCCCGGCAAAGAGCGGTATATCCTTGTCGATCTGGGCGTGACCTTCCCTGATATGGACGGCTCCCCCGGTGTTAACCTGATTTTTGCCGATGCCAAGTGGATCATCGACCGCATTGACCGGGTCGAGGCGATTTTTATCACCCATGCGCACGAAGATCACGTTGGCGCACTTGGCATTCTGTGGGGCCGCATCCCGGTGCCGGTTTACGCCCGCGCCTTTACCGCCGCGATTGCGCGGCTGAAGCTTGAAGAACATGGCCGCGATACTGATTGTCTGACCGAAGTCTCGGCCTATCCTGAAACCGTGCAGGCCGGTCCGTTTACTGTCAGCTTTCTGCCAGTGTCGCATTCGATCCCCGAAAGCTCTGGCCTGGTGATCGACACGCCTGCGGGGCGGGTCATACATACGGGCGACTTCAAACTTGACGGAGCCCCCTTGGTGGGCGAAGCGTTTGACCCGGTTTTGTGGCAATCTGTCGCCAAAAAGGGCGTGCTTGCGCTGGTCTGCGACAGCACCAATATCTTTTCGCCAAAACCCGGCCGCTCGGAATCAACTTTGATCGCACCGATCACTGAATTGGTGAAATCGGCCAAAGGCCTTGTGGTTGCAACGACGTTTGCTTCGAACGTGGCGCGTCTGAAAACGCTGGCGCAGGCCGGTGTGGATGCCGGGCGGACGATCCTTGTGCTGGGGCGTGCCATGCAGCGGATGATTGCAGTTGCCCAAGCTACCGGCGTTCTGACCGATTTCCCGCCCACCGTGTCGCTTGACGAAAGCGACGAGGTGCCGCGCGGCAATCTGATGATCCTTGTCACCGGCTCGCAAGGCGAACGGCGCGCCGGATCAGCGCAGATGGCAAACGGCAAGTATAACGGCATCACACTGCGCGAAGGCGATATGTTCCTGTTCTCCTCAAAAACCATTCCGGGCAACGAGGTGCCTGTCGCGCGGATCGTTAATAAATACAGCGAGATGGGCGTTGATGTGGTGGATGATCACGACGGGCTTTACCATGTTTCAGGCCATGCCAACCGGCCGGACCTTGAGGCAATGCACGATCTGATGAAACCGCAATTCCTGATCCCGATGCATGGTGAACACCGGCATCTGCGCGAACATGCCAAAGCCGCACAGGCGAAAGGCATCAAAGCCATCGTTGCCCCCAACGGCACCATGGTGTCGCTGTCGGGCAACATGCCGGAAATTGTCGAATATGTCGAAACCGGCCGCGCCTATCTGGACGGCAAAGTGGTGATTGGGGCCATGGACGGCGTTGTGCGCGACCGCATTCGTATGGCGCTGAACGGGCATGTGATTGTCGGGATCATCATTGACGAAGACGACGAGCCAATGGGCGGTGTCTGGGTCGAAACCAAAGGCTTGCCGGATCCGGCAGGTGCCGAGCATTCGCTGGCAGTGTTGATTGAAGAAGGCATTGAATATCAACTCGGGCGCGCGAAACCCAAAGTGATCCTGTCAGATGATGCGCTGGAAGAGTTGATCACGCGGGCCGTGCGCCAGATCAGCAATGAAGTGATCGGTAAGAAACCCGAAGTGCAGGTGATGATTAACCGTTTGGTCGCGGGTTGATCGCCGACTTTTTTAACACAAGGCGGGGGCGCTGCCCCCGTCGCCCGGAGACGATTGCTCCGGGATCTTTTTAAAAGAAACAGCAGGGCTGCGGGCTAAAAGCTGCGCTGCAAAAATGCCGGAACATGATCGCCCAGACCAACAACGCCATTTTGATCAATGGTGTCGCGGCCGCGATTGCGTGGTGCCGGTTTTTCCGCTGGTTTTTCCACTGGCTTTTTCGCAGCAACCGGCGCGGCAGGCGCTGCCTCGGCAACAACTGGTACTTCCGGTGCGGCTGCAGGTTTTGCTTTTTTGGGCGCGGCTGCTTTGCGTGGTTCGCGTGGCTTTGGTGCCGGTGCTGCCTGTGAAGGCGCATCTGCGGTTAAGCCAAATTGCGATACATCCATCCGCGGGATCGTCGTTTGAACCAGTTCTTCGATGGCTTTCAAATACTTTTCGTCCGACACCGGGCACAGGGTAAAGGCATTACCAGCCCGACCAGCCCGGCCAGTGCGACCGATCCGGTGGACATAATCCTCGGGGTGGGTCGGGATGTCAAAGTTGAACACATGGCTGACAGACGGCACATCAAGCCCGCGCGCCGCCACATCCGAGGCGATCAGCAGTTTCAAACCACCTTCGCGAAAGGCGTTCAATGTGCGGGTACGCACTGATTGTTCCAGATCGCCGTGAATTGCCGCGGCATCAAATCCGTGTTGCTTCAAGGATTTAGCGACGATATCCACATCAACCTTACGGTTACAAAAGACGATGCCGTTGGTCAGCTTGTCGCCTTCCGAACGCATGATCTTGCGCAATATTTCGCGCTTTTCGGCGGCAGTTTTGTCCTTGCGCGAAGGCTTGAAGACACAAACCGCCTGCGTAATGGTTTCCGACGTGGTCGCCTGTCGGGCCACTTCGACCCGGACCGGATTATGCAGGAATTCTTGCGTGATCCGGGTAATTTCAGGTGCCATTGTGGCCGAAAAGAACAGGGTTTGCCGGGTGAACGGCGTCAGTTTGAAGATGCGTTCGATATCCGGGATGAACCCCATATCCAGCATCCGGTCAGCCTCGTCGACCACCATGATCTGCACGCCGGTCAGCATCAGCTTGCCGCGTTCAAAATGGTCCAGCAACCGGCCCGGTGTGGCAATCAGCACGTCAACGCCCCGGTCAATCAGGCGATCCTGATCCTTGAAGCTGACGCCACCGATTAACAGGGCCATCGCCAGTTTGGTGTGCTTTGCATAAGTCTCGAAGTTTTCGGCCACTTGTGCGGCCAGTTCGCGCGTCGGCGCCAGAACCAGCGAACGTGGCATCCGCGCACGCGCGCGGCCCTGTCCAAGTTTGGTGATCATCGGCAGCACAAACGATGCGGTCTTGCCCGTGCCGGTTTGGGCAATGCCCAAGATGTCACGGCCTTCCAGCGCATACGGAATGGCTTGTTCCTGAATGGGGGTCGGCGTTAAATAGCCGGTTTCTTCAACAGCCTTCAGAACCCTCGGGTCCAGGTTCAGGTCAGAGAATTTTGTCATATTGTCCCGTCTGTTAGGGCGATTTGGGTCAGTTCCCAGTCCGCGGTCAACCTGTTGTTAGACAGGCGTCCTGCTCGGCCAACTTTCTACTGAAAAACCACGTCGCGGTCAACGTGGCTTACGAAGTTTTGACCAATAGAGCAAAATCTGGCCTATTGTTTCCGAACGGGATACAAAACCGCAGTATGCGCCGAGATTTGTGCGAATTTGCGCAATATCCTGTCCTTTGGTTGGGGGGAAGCTGATCATAAGGCCAGATGCGATAGCATTATTCAGTGTTTCCAATTGGCAAACAAAGCGATTGATCCGCAACAATAAGCGAAAAATGGACCTGACTGGATGGTATTCATATTCAATTCTGCTAAAGCTAAAAAAAAGTGTAAAATCAGGCAAGCCCTATGTCCATTTCGTCGTTCAGCTTCCTTGGGCTGTTAAAAACCATTCACGGCTGGCTGGGTTTTTTTGTGCTGCCCTGGATCATTATGCTGGGCCTGACGGGTTTTTACCTTAACCATTCCAAATTGGTGTTAAGTTATCTTCCCAACCAAACTTATGACGAGGCAAATTTCGACAAATGGCCAAATCCGGTGCCAATAACCCAAGAGGTCGGAATTCAGACTGCCTCGCAATTCTATGGCACAACGTCATTTCGACTGCGGACGACGCAAATCTATCATAACCGCGATGTCTGGATATTTCAGGCCGAGAATCGCGACGAACTGACAATCGACAAGGCCACCGGGCATTACTGGGTGAAAACCGGATATTCGCGGTATACCTATGATCCTGACGGGCGGCAGTTGGACTATAAATTCTATTGGGGATCGTTTTTCAAAACGCTGCATACGCAGGGATGGACCACCAGTAAATTTGGCACGTGGCTTGTCGATATTGCGTCCGGGGCGATGGTGTATTTCGGATTAAGCGGGTTTTTCATGTTCCTGATCCCGAAACTACGTCGGCGCGGCAACCGATCCGGCGGCAAAATGCCACCGCCCCCTGCCGGGAGGAGCCGGGCTCCGGCCCAAAGCATCAAGGTGGAACGCAAGACGCCGCGACCAAAGCGGATTACGCTGGAATAGGCTGCTTTTTAGCATTTTTCTTGATCCGATATTCGTGGGTCAGATAAAATGCAAGATGCTTTAGACCTGCATTTCCTTGATCGCGCTCAGCGTCAGGTCGGGGTAATCACGCACCACGCGGTCGATATCCCATTGTAAACGCGTCAGAAACACCGGATCGCCGTCATGGTCTTGCGCCATGTGTCCCTTGTTGGCGTTGATGAACGCGTCAAGCTTGTCTTTCGGCCCCGTTACCCACCGGGCCGAGGTGAATTGGGTCGGCTCAAACCGTACCGGCAAGGAATATTCCTGTTCAATCCGGCTGGCCAGAACCTCGAACTGTAAGGCGCCGACCACGCCGATTACCCAGCCTGATCCGATCATCGGCTTGAACAATTTAGCAGCGCCTTCTTCGGCAAACTGGTTCAGTGCCTTATCCAGATGCTTGGCCTTCATCGGGTCCATAGCCCGTACCGATTGCAGCAGTTCGGGCGCGAATGACGGGATGCCGGTGAACCTTAACATCTCGCCTTCGGTCAGGCTGTCGCCGATGCGCAACTGGCCGTGGTTGGGGATGCCGATGATGTCCCCGGCCCAGGCCTCTTCTGCCAGTTCGCGGTCGCTTGCCAGAAACAGCACCGGGTTGGAAATCGCCATCGGCTTTTTGCTGCGGACATGCAGCAGTTTCATGCCGCGGGTGAAGTGACCGGAACACAACCGCACAAACGCCACGCGGTCGCGGTGCTTGGGGTCCATATTGGCTTGGACCTTGAAAACAAAGCCGGAAACCGTCTTTTCATCCGGCGAGATGTGGCGTGGTTCGGCCGGGCAGGGCTGCGGTTTGGGCCCAAAACGCCCAATGCCGTTCATCAGTTCCTGCACCCCGAACGAGTTGATCGCCGAGCCAAACCAGATCAGCGTCATGGTGCCGTCAAGCACCGCCTGTGCGTCAAAAGCCGGCAGCAATTCGCGGGCCATTTCGATCTCTTCCACCAGCTTATCCAGCAGGTGTGCAGGCACATGTTCGGCCAGCTTCGGGTCATCCAGCCCGTTGATCGCAATGGTTGCCGCGACCCTGTTACGGTCCGCCCGGTCCATCAGCTCCAGCCGGTCATTCAGCATATCGTAACAGCCAACAAATTCACGCCCCACCCCGATTGGCCAGGTGGCAGGGGTCACGTCAATCGCCAGATTTTCCTGAATTTCATCAATAATATCAAATGTATCGCGACTTTCGCGGTCCATTTTATTACAGAAGGTCAGGATCGGCAGGTCCCGCAGACGGCAGACTTCAAACAGCTTTTGGGTCTGGCTTTCAACCCCCTTGGCCCCGTCAATCACCATCACCGCGCAATCAACCGCCGTCAGGGTGCGGTAAGTGTCTTCCGAGAAATCGCTGTGGCCCGGCGTGTCCACCAGATTGAACCAGAATTCCTTATACGGAAACGACATCGCCGAGGCCGAAACGGAGATCCCGCGTTCCATCTCCATCTTCATATAATCCGAGCGGGTACGTCGCGCTTCGCCCTTGGCACGGACCTGTCCGGCCATCTGGATCGCGCCACCATAAAGCAGGAATTTTTCCGTCAGCGTGGTCTTGCCCGCATCCGGATGACTGATGATCGCAAAGGTCCGGCGGCGTTCGATTTCCGGCGGCAGGATCGGCTGATTTGAGGCATGGTCACGCATAGGCCGCGATATATGGGACTGCCGCACAAAGGGCAAGGAAGACTGCAAACCGACGGTACACAACCAGTACACAATGCGTACACAACCTGTACATACGATTGGCGCGCGGTTATGGGCATTCTTTGGCAAAATGCTGCGGCCTTGCGTCTGATGGCGGCATCACTGCATTGCTGATTGACTTGCACCGGCCAAGGCGTATCGTGGTTTTGCCTGACCCTTATTGCATCGCCAGACTGTCCGCCGCGTGGCATTTGACGCGGTTCGCTGAATTTATCAGGGATTTTTACCATGGCCATTTTGCGACTGTTAATCCTGAGCCTCGTTTTATCGCTGACGTTACCGATGGCGGTTTTCGCCACCAGTGATCCGATTCCCGGTGTCGACATTATCGTTAGGAAGAATCCGGGTCCTTCCATCATGATGACCACCGACAAAACCGGCGCACTGGACCTGAGCAAACTGCCCAAGGGCCGCTATTCGTTCGAGGTTGCGGATACGTCCAGATTGCCAAAGGCGTTTGTGATGACCTTCACCATACCCGGCACCGCCCCGTTGGTGTCGGTGCCGATTCTTCCGACCAAGACGCGCGGCACTGCGAAGATCGGCATTGGATCTGGTGAGTTGATCCTGAAAGCTGGGCCGGGTTCGGGTCTGACCATAATTGTGTCGATTTTCGACCGTTGGGGTAAACAGTCTAGCCCGGTCAGTCCGGTGGCAGTGGGCAATTCCCGCAGCCAAACCGATCACGATCCCGGCGAAAGCGGCGGAGCCGGAGGGCTGTAATCAGGCGGCGAATGGATAGGTTTAACCGGCTGGCATTTTTCGAATATTTGACCAGGCAGGCCGGCGACCAAGGCCAACCCTCCCCAAAACAACAACGGCCCCGATCACAGGGATCAGGGCCGGGTCGCGTGCGCTTTGGTGTCTTGGAGGGATCGCAAAGCTACTGGTATTCAATTTGGTTTAGTGCATCCCGACTTGTTTCAGCAGCGCTGCCGCCTCGTAAGATTTCAGCGAAATCCGGCCGGCAACTGCAGACAATTGCGGATGGGTTTCAAGTTCGGGGAACAGGTACATAATTTCAGCCTGCGCTTCCTCGTCCATACTGTCGAGGGTGGATTTGTTCAGATACAGGCTTTCGGTCGGGATGCCTTCGGCAAAGACAATTTCATGGCTGTCAAACAGGATGTGGAAATATTCGACCACGCCGCCTTGGCGGGTATAGATCGTGTCGCCATTGACCAGATCCTTGGCTTTGACCAGCACTTCATGGCTGCCCAGCATCACCTCGGCGCGCCAGTCTGATATCAGAATGCGATGTTGTTGGCTGACGATCAGGTCGCTTTGATTGCCCAGTGCACCCTTGCTGATGACCACCGGCGCCAGGTGCCCAAAGGCGCGGGCGACGCGGCCGCCGACCCAGCGGACCTTTTGTGCGCCATTGTCCTGAGTATCAACCAGATCGCCTTCGGTCAGATGTTCGATCAGCTTTTCGCTGCCATCGGCCATACGGATCATCGTGCCACGGCTGAAGCAGACGCATTTGTAATCGGAATATTTGAACACGCCGGGGTTAGCGTCGGCTTTGATCAGGGTGTATTCAATGCCCGGCGTCAGCGGCGACATCGGCAGGAAATATTCGCCCGACCAGGCGCTGCTGACTTGGCCGGTATTGTTGATGATCAGAACGTCAGCTTTTGATCCGTCCGCGCCGATGAATGTCAGGCGGCTTTCCAGTTCCATGCCGTCCCCCAAAGTACCGATTTCAGACCCCGAGCCCACGGTTTGGCCGGTGACAATGTCGTCAAATGTGCGGCTGTCGTTCCCGACGCCGAAGCCTGCATCGCGGACAACCAGATCAAGCGGCATGGGGTTGGTGGAAAACACGTAGGTGTCGCCGACATAGGAGTCCGAAGCATTGGTGATTGCATCACCCAGATTGACGCCCGAAGTCACCAAGAAATCGCCAATGTTATAGACATTGCAGACCTGATGCTCGGTGCTGTTGATGCTTTTTTGAATATTCATTTTCAGGACGCGCCTACACTTTCAATTGGTGATGGCTTCGCCCGTTCGGAAGGGGATACTTGTCCCACCCTAGGCAGTCCCCACCGCCAAACTCAGTTTTAGATATAAGGCGAATTAAGAAAAAAGTCAATAAAACAAGCGGTTCCATGGCAAAATTAAGGTATTGTCTTAGCATTGGAAACAATGGCCGCGATTGTTCCTTCTTCATTTCCAACACCACCCATAATCCCGCCCCATTTCGGCAAGAATTGGCGCAGAGTGACTGTGATAAGGTTAATGCATCAGTGCGATTTGCCGGGGTTTTTAACCAAATGTGGCACGAATGTGGCCTGAAATGTGGCACAGCTATTGTGATTCGCGCCCGCCTTGCGCTTGACGGCGCAGGGGCTTGCTTTAGTCTCGGGGTGATAACGTAACGCCGGAGGCTGGAATGGATTTAGGGATCAAAGGGAAATGGGCGGTGGTCTGCGCTAGTTCCAAAGGGTTGGGGCGCGGCTGCGCCGAAGCATTGGCCGAGGCCGGGGTGAATCTGGTTTTGAACGCCCGCACACAGGAAACGCTGGAGGCAACGGCGGCGCATATTCGCGCCACTTACGGGGTCGAGGTTAAGGCGGTCGCGGCTGATATCACCACAGATGTGGGGCGCGCGGCGGTGCTGGCGGCTTGTCCGAACCCGGATATTCTGGTCAACAACGCCGGTGGTCCGCCGCCCGGCATCTGGTCGGATTGGGAACGTGCGGATTTCATCGCGGCCCTTGACGCCAATATGCTGACGCCGATTGCCCTGATCAAAGCCATTGTGCCCGGTATGATGGAGCGCGGCTGGGGTCGGGTGATCAACATCACCTCGCAATCGGTCAAGGCGCCTATTGCGGTGCTGGGGCTGTCAAATTCTGCGCGGGCTGGTTTAACTGGCTATGTCGCCGGCACCTCGCGCCAGATCGCGCATGCCGGGGTGACGATGAACAACCTGTTGCCGGGGTCACATGATACGGACCGGATTGCCGGGCTTGATCGCAGTGCGTCACAGCAAAAGGGGATCACTGTGGCCGAAGCACGCGCAGCACGGCAAGCCAACAACCCAACCCGGCGTGACGGTACGGCGGCCGAGTTCGGGGCGATGTGTGCGTTCCTGTGTTCGCAACATGCGGGCTATATAGTAGGGCAAAACATCCTGCTGGATGGCGGCGGCGTGAACGCCACGCTTTGAAACTGGTTGAACCCAAGGGGACGGCTTGTTAAATGCGGGGCATGAACTTGATAAAAACACTCAGGCAAGCATAAGGCGACAGGATTGGCGGAAAATTCTCCACGCTTGGAACTTGACGCGATAAGCCGGGTGTTTGATAGCACCACGGTGATCGACGGGCTGTCGTTAAAGCTTGAGGCCGGGCAGGTGATCTGTTTGCTGGGGCCGTCGGGTTGCGGGAAATCGACGACGCTGCGCATCGCAGCGGGGGTTGACCGACAAAGCGCTGGCCGGGTTCTGGTGAACGGGGTGGAAGTATCGGGCGACCGGCTGCATCTGCCACCGGAAAAACGTTCGATCGGTTTGATGTTTCAGGACTTCGCGTTGTTTCCGCATCTCAGCGTGGCGCAGAATGTCGCCTTTGGTCTGCAAACCGGCAGCAGGGCCGAAAAGGCGTCGCGGGTGAAGGATTTGCTGGAGCGGGTTCATCTGCATCATTTCGGGCCGAAGTACCCACATCAATTGTCAGGTGGCGAACAGCAACGGGTGGCATTGGCGCGCGCCCTTGCCCCGCGCCCGCGGGTTTTGCTGATGGACGAGCCGTTTTCCGGCCTTGATAACCGCCTGCGTGACGGTATCCGGGACGAGACCCTCAGCCTGCTGAAGGAAGAAGGCACCGCGGTATTGCTGGTGACGCATGAACCAGACGAGGCGATGCGCATGGCGGATCAGATTGCCCTGATGCGGGACGGTAAGATCGTGCAGATGGGCGCGCCCTATAACCTTTATAACAGTCCGTGCGACCGGGCGGCGGCGGCTTTTTTCAGCGATGTCAACGTGATCCACGGGGTGGTTCACAACATGATGACCGAAACCCCGTTTGGGCAGTTTCTAACACCCGGTATGCTGAACGAAACTGACGTGGAAATTATAATCCGCCCGCAGCATCTGAAAATGGATTTTGACCGCGAGGGCAAAGGCCCCAATCCCACGGTGGTTGATGGGGTGCCGGCCCGCGGTATTGTTGAACGCGCGCGGTTCATGGGCAGCGAAAGTCTGGTTGAATTTCGGATGGATTACGATGGCTCGACCCTGAAAGCCACCGTGCCGGGGGTGTTTCTGCCCAAACAAGGCACAGCCCTTTGGCTGACGTTCCGGCGCGACCGGTGTTTCGTTTTCCCTTGTGTTAATCAACGCGTCGTCAAACATCCTTACGGGCGCGAAAAAGTCTGACCTTGACCCGGCAAACCGGGCGCATTAGCAGGCCCCTATGGCACGTCCCCCAATTCTGACCCTATCTGAAATCGCGCTGACATTCGGCGGCAATCCCCTATTCAGCGGGCTTGACCTGTCAGTGCAACCGGGCGACCGCGTGGCGCTGGTTGGGCGCAACGGGTCTGGTAAATCGACCCTGATGAAAATCATGGCCGGGCTGGCGATGCCCGATCACGGCAGCCGGTTTCTGACGCCGGGTTTAAGTGTCGGTTATATGGAACAAGACCCCGATCTGACCGGATTTGCCACGCTTGGAGATTTCGCGGCGTCCGGTCTTGATGAAGACGAGGCGTACCGCGTGCCGATGGTGGCCGAAGGGTTAAAGCTGGCGGCCGATATGGAACCGTCACGGGCCTCGGGTGGGGAACGTCGCCGTGCGGCTTTGGCCAAGATCGTGGCCGAAGCGCCGGATCTGATGCTGCTGGATGAGCCAACGAACCACCTGGATATCGAGGCGATCACCTGGCTTGAGGAACATCTGAACAGCACCCGAACCGCCTTTGTGCTGATCAGCCACGACCGCGCCTTTCTGCGCGCCCTTACACGCGCCACTCTGTGGGTTGATCGCGGTGTGGTGCGGCGGTCAGAAAAGGGATTTTCGGACTTTGAAGAATGGCGCGACAAGATTTTTGACGAAGAAGACATGCAGCGCCACAAGCTGAACCGGCTGATCAAGGCCGAGGGTCGCTGGGCGGTCGAAGGGATTTCCGCGCGGCGCAAACGCAATCAGGGGCGGGTGCGGCGCTTGGCTGATCTGAGGGCTGAACGGGGTGCACAAATCCGCCGCCAAGGGGCGGCGCGGATCGAAATCGAGGCCGGGCCGAAATCCGGCAAACTGGTGGTCGAGGCTTTGGATATCTCCAAGACCTACGGCGAACGTGACGTTTTGCGGCCCTTTTCGCTTAAGGTCACAAGGGGTGAACGGATTGCGCTGGTTGGCCCGAATGGCGCCGGCAAGACCACGCTGGTCAAACTGCTGACCGGCGAGCTGAAACCCGATACCGGGTCCGTGCGGCTTGGCACCAGCCTGCAACTGGCGGTGTTTGATCAGAACCGTTCGGCGCTGAAACCCAACGCCTCGCTTTGGGACACGCTGACCGAGGACGCGGATTTGGGGGTTTCCGGCAGCAACGACCAGATCATGGTGCGCGGCACACCCAGACATGTGATCGGCTACCTCAAGGATTTTCTGTTTGATGAAGCGCAGGCGCGCGGGCCGGTTCGGGCTTTGTCAGGCGGTGAAAAGGCCCGGCTGTTGCTGGCACGGCTGTTGGCACGCGAAAGTAATCTGCTGGTGCTGGACGAGCCGACCAATGATCTGGATGTTGAAACGCTGGACCTGTTGCAAGAGGTTCTGGACGATTACGACGGTACGGTTTTGCTGGTCAGCCACGACCGCGATTTCGTGGATCGGGTCGCCTCGACCACCATCGCGATGGACGGCGATGGCACGGCCACGATCTATGCGGGTGGCTGGTCGGATTATCAGCAGCAAAAACGCGAGGCGGCAAAGGCACCGTTTGAACAAATCCGCGCGCCAAACCGCCAAAACGGTTCCAAACCGGCCGGTCCGGCGAAATCGCAATCGGGCCTGACTTATGTGGAACAGCATCGGCTGAAAACTCTGCCGGATGAAATTGCCAAGCTCGAGGACGAGATTAACAAGCTGGAAAACTTTCTGGCTGATCCCAAGCTGTTCAGCCGCGATCCGGTCAAGTTCACCAAAGCCAGCGAAGGCTTGGTGCAGCGGCAAAATCAACTGGCCAAGGCCGAAGAAGACTGGCTGGAACTGGAAGACCGCGCGGCGCGCTGATCAGCTCAGCAACACGCCCGCCGTGTGGTGGATCGTTGCCGCCCCGATGCCGAAGGTCAGCACGCCGATGGTGATTTGTAACGCGGTATTGGCGCGCGTCAGGTACTTGGCCGTATAGGACAAGGGCAGGGCGATCAGCACCGACACCAGTGCCATTCCCAGTACCGAACCAAGGCCGAACAACAGGATATAGCCAAATCCGGCGGCTGCGGAATGCAGGCTGGCGGCGGCAACCAGCACAAGCGCGGCTGAACCAGCCAGGCCATGCATCACACCGACCACCAGAACCCGCAAGGCTGCGTGATCGGGATGACCGTGGCGATGCGCGGCTGGCTGGTGGGGGGCGGGTTCGCCAGCATGGCTGTGCAGATGCAAATGCGTCGTGCCATCCTGATGGCTGTGGCGGTGGAAATGCACCCGGTCGCGGTTCAGCCGGTAAAGCACATGCGCGCCCAGCCCGACCAACATCACGCCGACCAGCAATTCCAGCTCGACCGCCAATTGATCCGGCAGGGTCAGGCCCAACAGCAGAACCGGTCCGGCAACCAGCAACAGGGTCAGCCAATGGCCAAGCCCCCAGATTACCCCATGCCTCAGGATCACCCGCCAGTTTGATCGCCCGCTGACCAGCGAGGAAACGGCGGCCAGATGATCGGCCTCGAATGCATGCGCGATGCCGATCAGAAATCCAAGAGTGAGGAGGGTCAACATGGGCGATTTTTCCGGGCAAAACTGGGCGTAAAACAGGGATTGCCCGACAGCGCCAGCATTAGCGGCACAGGCCAGCTGTCGCAAGCCAGCAACCGACGCTGGTGGCGATGTTTTCGACCGATTGCGGCAAATGGACGTGGGGTTGCCCTTGCAAACCGGCGCGTGGCGCACAAAACTGGCCGGGCAATAACATGAAAGGCAGATCATGGCGCAGGGCCCTCTGAATGGTATCCGGATTGTTGAAATCGCAGGCCTTGGCCCGACGCCATTTGCGGCGATGACGCTGGCCGATATGGGGGCCGAGATTGTGCGGGTTGACCGACCCGGTGCCAAGCATCTGTTGGGGCTGGATTATGATATCCTGAACCGCGGACGGGGATATGTTGAGCTTGACCTGAAAGACCCCGGCGAACGCGGGCAGGTGATCGCACTGATCAACAGTGCTGACGCGCTGATCGAAGGGATGCGCCCCGGTGTGATGGAACGCCTTGGCCTTGGGCCCGAGGTTTTCGCCATCAGCAATCCTCGGCTGGTTTATGGCCGGATGACCGGCTGGGGGCAGGACGGCCCACTGGCGCAGGCGGCAGGGCATGACATCAATTATATCGCTTTGTCAGGGGCTTTGCATGCGATTGGTCCGGCCGACCAACCGCTACCGCCGTTGAACCTGTTGGGGGATTTCGGAGCCGGAGGAATTTATCTGGCGTATGGGATGGTTTGTGCGTTGCTTGAGGCGAAAACCTCGGGGAAAGGACAGGTGGTGGATGCTGCGATTGTTGACGGCACCGCGCATCTGATGTCGATGATCTATGCGATGCGCCAAGGCGGTCATTGGGCCGATCAGCGCGGGGTTAATCTGCTGGATGGCGGGGCGCATTTTTACGGGACGTATCAATGCGCTTGCGGTGGTTTTGTGGCCATCGGATCAATCGAGGCGAAGTTTTACACCGAACTGATCGCTAAGACCGGCGTTGATCCGGACCGTTTCAAAGCCCAGCATGACGCGCAACAGTGGCCTGCCTTGAAGGCCGAACTGGCGACGGCTTTCGCCGCGAAAACCCGCGCCGAATGGTGTGCGATTATGGAAGGCAGCGACGTGTGTTTTGCGCCGGTTCTGACCATTGATGAAGCGCCTGAGCATGCCCATAACAAGGCGCGCGGGATATTTGTGGTGGACCAGGGCATCAGCCAACCGGCCCCGGCGCCGCGCCTCAGCCGCACACCGGGGGCAATTCAGACGGCCTCGCAAACCAAGCCGCTGGTGCTGGGTGATCTGCTTGATCGCTGGGCGTCAGGGCAAGGGCATGTCAATTTGAGCGCCAACCAAACGCCCAACAAACGAGATAAAAAATGACCAATAATGCAACGCATCAGGAAAGCCACCATGTCCACAAAATCGGCTGGCTGCGGGCGGCGGTTTTGGGGGCGAATGACGGGCTGGTTTCAACCGCCAGTCTGATCGTCGGGGTGGCCGCCGGGGATGCCGAATTCAACACGGTCCTGTTGGCCGGTGTCGCCGGTTTGGTGGCCGGTGCGATGGCAATGGCGGCGGGCGAATTTGTATCGGTCAGCTCGCAGTCCGATACCGAAAACGCCGACCTGAAGAAAGAGACCGCAGCACTGCGCGACACGCCTGAGGCGGAACTTGAGGAACTGGCGCAAATCTATGTCGACCGTGGAGTCGACCTTGGGCTGGCGCGTGATGTGGCGGCGCAATTGATGGCCAAGGATGCGCTGGGCGCCCATGCGCGCGACGAACTTGGGATATCAGAGATTGTGACGGCGCGCCCGTTACAGGCGGCCATGGCTTCGGCGGCGACGTTTTCCATTGGCGCGGGATTGCCGCTGGCCGCTTATGCCGTTGCCCCAACACCGCAGGCTATTCCGGTTGTGATCGTTGCCACGCTGATCAGCCTGACCGGGCTTGGGGTTCTGTCGGCGCGGGCCGGTGGTGCCGGGGCGCTGCGTGCGGCTGCAAGGGTCACTTTTTGGGGGGCGTCGGCAATGGCGATGACTGCCCTGATCGGGTACTTGTTTGGCACCGTCGTCTAGGGCAGGTTGGACGAACATAAATGAAAGGTACAGGCATGGCCCGGTTCGAGAAAACCACACTTGAGAGCCCCAGTGGCGCCACGCTTAATCTGCGCTCTATGCTGCCTGATGGTGCCAGCGCAGTGGTGCAAGTCCATCACGGTATGGGGGAACATTCGGCACGTTATGCGCGGTTTGCGCAGGCTTTAAGTGGCGCTGGCTATGCGGTTTACGTCCAAGACTTGCGCGGCCATGGGGCGACAATTGCACCGGACGCGCCGTTAGGGGTGTTGGCGGCAAGTGGCGGGTTTGAGGTGTTGGCGGCAGATGCGCTGGCGGTGAATGATCATATCCGCAGCGCCCATCCGGGCCTGCCGGTTGTGGTGTTCGGGCATTCGATGGGATCAATCCTCAGCCTTTATTTTGCGATGAAACACCCCGACCGGATGGACGCGCTTGCCTGTTGGAATTCCGGCGTCGATGGCGGGGCTTTGGTGGCGATATCGGGCCTGATCCTTGGCACAGAACGGTTGTTTCGGGGCGCAAATGCGCCAAGCAAAATCGCGATGGCGCTAACGTTTGACACATGGAACAAAGCCTTCAAACCCAACCGCACGGCGTTTGACTGGCTGTCGCGCGATGACGCCGAGGTCGATCTTTATGTCGCCGATCCGCTTTGCGGGTTTGCGGCCAGCACCGGGCTTTGGCTTGACCTGTTAGGGGCTGTAAAATTCGGTGGCGATGACCAGAACCTTGCGCGCCTGCCCAAGGGTTTGCCGGTGCATCTGCTGGGCGGCGGGGATGATCCGTGCTCGGACAAAGGTCGCGCCATGCAGCGGCTTGCGGCACGGATGGTTAAGGTCGGGATGCAGGACGTAACGGCGGTGGTTTTGCCAAAAACGCGGCACGAAAGCCTGAACGAGGTGAACCGTGATCAGACCACGCAAGACTTTCTGAACTGGCTGAAGGCACATCTGAAATAACCGGCGGTTTGAGGTGCCGGTATCTTGCGCCGCCACGTTGTATCCGGATGAAACGGCGATCAGGTTTTCGCGCGGGCAACCTGCGGGCCTTGATCAGGCCGCGAAAAATTTCAAAACGGCCGGAGCGCTGTTACGAGAACGGCTGAATTTTGGTGTGCGAACAACTGCGGCCAAACGGGCTGTTGGTCGGTTCCACCAGCAAGTCGCTGTCAGAACTTCCCTCAAGCTTGGTTGGCGGCGCGGTTTCTGTCGCAATCGCATCTTTGGTGTTTTCGATTTTCAGAACAGTACCGTCATTGTTCACGACTTCATCCGCTGCGTAAATCGGGGTCGCAATCAGCCGGGCGGCGAGGATCAGCAATGGGCGCATTGGCATTCTCCGTTTCATAGGTCTGCGGGATGGATTATGGACGATTTTCGGACGAAAATCAAAAAATCCGTGCCGGGGCGGCGTGTTTAGTCGCAAATCCCGGCGGTATTGACCTCGCCCGCTGGCAGGACCGCCTTGGGGCGGTTGGCCAGATGGTCAAGTGGGTCAACCGGAAACGCCCCTTTGAGCATTGCATGTAAGCGCTTGGTGCGGCTGCCGTTGGGATCAAGGGCGCGGCAGCAGACATATTCCTCGACAATCGCGCCTTGTTGTTCATAGGGGAAGTCAAGGAATTGGGCTTGGGCTGTCAGTTCCAAAAGGTAAGGGTCTTGCCCGGCCTGATGTTCGTTCAGCGCCTTGAACGGGCTGTAACCGGTGCGGGCGCGGTTCTGCCATTGCCAGACATGGGTCATTTCATGGCCGATCAACATCGCGGCATAGAGCGACATTTTCTGCGGGTATTGCGGCAGGTAATCCGGCAGATAGAGCTTGTCGGCCATATTGATCCGGTTCCAGCTGACAAAAGCCGCGGTGAAGGTTTCGACCATGCCGGTGGTCGGTTCAGCCTCGGGCCAGATACGTTCACGACAGGCCACAGGCGGGCGGCTGGGGCGGCTGCTGGTCAGGCTGGTCAGTGCCGGAAAAGACGCGATGCGGATCTTTTGGGTCGCCAGCTCCGGGCCAAACAACGACGCCGCAAGCGCGGCTTCACCGGGGCTAAGGGGGCGTCCGCAACCGGTTAAAGCGATCATCGCGATCAGCGCCAGACGTAGGATCATCGTCTGGGTGTGAACCTGAGCGACAGGCAGGACATGCCGCCGTCAAGTTTGGCGCATTCTGAATTGCCGACTTGCCGGACGGTATAACCGGCCTTGGCCAGCTTTTCGGCTGTGCGGGGAAATCCGTCGGGCAGGATGACCAAGTCATTGAATCTTATTGCATTTGCGGCGGCGTCTTCGCCCGGTGCCGTATGGATCACGCGGTAGCCTTTAAAGCAGCCAGAGGCGTCCAGCCGTTCGGTGGCCAGCACGGTATCGCCGTCCAGCAGCGAACAATCGGTTTTGAAATGCAGGATATCGGGCGGCGTCTGCACCTCGCGCAGTTTGTAACCCCAATCGCTGATGATGCCGGCCAATTCGGCAACGCCGGCGGCATTGGTCCGGGCCGAACGACCGACCAGAACCTCGGTTTCGGTTGCCAGGATATCCCCACCTTCGATAAAACCGGGGCCTTGGATGGTGGCAACCTCGCCATAAAGTACTGCCAGATGCGGGGCCATTTCAGCGGCTTCGCCCAAACGGCTGGGCGCGCCGGGGCGCATGATGACAGCGCCTTTGGGTAGGCAAAGCGCCGTGTCTTCGACAAAAACCGCGTCAGGATAGGCAGCAAGCGGGTCCAGTTCGATCACGGTTGCGCCGGTTGATTTCAGCGCGGCAACGTAATCGGCGTGATGCGCCAACATCAGGTCAAGATCCGGCGCGCCAAGGTCAACCGCACGAAGCCCCGCGATGATAGACGCGGCAGGTTTGCGGGTGATGGCGTGGCTGAAACGATAGGATTGGTCGGTCATTGCAGGTTCCCGTTTGCGTGTTCCCGGACCGTAGGCTTGCGCGATGCTATCGGCAAGGTGTCAGGCGATTATTCACGCCCTAATGTGCCCCGGTAAAGCCGACAACCACAGAGCATCCAAGGCGTCGATTTCTGACACCTCAAACCGCTGCTGTTCTTTCCAGTATTTGCCACTTGCCACGGTGTACCCCAACCGGGCTTCGCGGGCAGTAGCGCGGGCGACCTTGACCCAGTCAATCGGCTGGGTGGCACCAAAGTTGTTCACTTGCAAGTTTTCGACGCTTTGACGTCGGTGAACCAGCCTCGAGACCGGCTGCTCGGACAGGTTCACCACGCGGCATCCGGCCTGGCGTGCGAAAATTTCAAATCGTGCTGATTTGGCCTCGAGGCTGCGTAGAGTTGGGTCTTGGCGCAATGGGTCTGGACGACCGTTGCCATAGAAATGGGTTTGGGCGGCGTCATAGACCATGTCGCAGCCCAAAAAGACGATACTGCGCGGGGACAAGCGGCACAGTGCCCAATATGCGGCGGTGAATGCCATGGTTCCGCCGGAATAAACGAACCCCCCGTAACGATTTACTGTCGGGACGTAATCTTCAGCCGAATGAAGCGACTGACCAATTCGGGCGATCGGACGTCTTTCGAGAGGGAAATCGCTTGGATGAATTGCGTGGCTCCACCGCTCGGTGACCTGCCAGGCGTTGTTTATGGCGACCACCGCGCGAAACGCAGACATGTCCAGGGTTTTTGCACGCATCGCGTCCGGGGCCGAGCCGATGATAAGCACATTGCCCTTGGCGCGCTGCTGCGGTTCTGCAAGCAGGTCAGGTTTTTCCGAGGCACGCATTTATCGTCCTTTTCCGTTTCCAGTGTATACGTTGCTACGTTCCATTTGGATCACTGAAGGTGGCGGTAAACTTCCCGGTATTGTGCAGTTCAGGCAGGCATGCGGGCTTCGATCATGCCGGAATACCAGCTTGAACCGGCCGGGATTGCCTCGTCGTCGAAATTGTATGCCGGGTGGTGGCATTGCGCAGTGTCGCCGTTGCCAAGGAAAATGAACGCCCCGGGGCGGGCTTGAAGCATATAGCTGAAATCCTCGCTGGGCATGATCGGGTCGGCATTATCATTGACCGAACCGGCGATCTGGCGGGCAACTTCGGCGGCATAGGCGGTTTCGTCCGGGGTATTGACGGTGACCGGATACCCAGGTGTCCAGATCACCTCGGCAGTTGCCCCAAGGGCAGTGGCGGTGCCTTGGGTGATTTCCCTGACGCGCGTTTCGGCATAGGCGCGGTATTCGGCATCGAGCGTTCTGACCGTGCCCTGCATTTTGACCTTATGAGCGATGACATTACTGGCGACACTGTCGGTCACAAAGGTGCCGATTGTCAAAACGACGCGCTTTATCGGGTCGACGTTACGCGACACAAGCGTTTGTAAAGACAGCAGAATTTGCGCAGCCACAAGGGTGGTATCGACCGCCTGATGCGGGGCAGCAGCATGACCGCCTTTGCCGGTGACGATGATGTCAAACTCGTCGGACGAGGCCAGAAACCCGCCTTCGCGGATCGCAAACTGGCCAGTCGGCAGGCCCGGAGCGTTGTGCATGCCGTAGATTTCCTGAATGCCAAACCGGTCCATCATGCCGTCGTCAACCATCGCTTTGCCACCGGCTCCGCCTTCTTCGGCGGGCTGGAATACGACGACAGCTTTGCCGTTGAAATTGCGGGTTTCGCACAGGTATTTGGCGGCCCCCAGCAACATCGAGGTATGGCCGTCATGGCCGCAAGCATGCATTGCGCCAGGGGTGGTCGAGGCATATTCGACCCCGGTAATTTCATGGATCGGCAGCGCGTCCATATCGGCGCGCAGCCCGATTGCGCGACCCGAAGCGACGGATTTCCCGTTGATTACGCCGACCACGCCGGTGCGGCCTATGCCCTCAACCACCTCGTCACAGCCAAACTCGCGCAGCAATTCGGCGACGCGGGCGGCGGTGCGGTGGACCTCATAAAGGATCTCGGGATGGCGGTGGAAATCGTGCCGCCAGCCGGTGATTTCGGCGTGCATTTCGGCAAAACGGTTCTTGATCGGCATGGGGGTTTTCCTTGTGGCGTGGGTCGTGCCAAGTGTTGCCGGGCTATCGGCGAGAATGCAAGCACAGACGCCTTGCACGGTCGTTAACTGGCAGGGTTTTCACGGTCTTATGGCGATCCGGGCGAAATGGCGGGCCTGCCGATGCGGTACCTTTTGCCGGACGGGGATGTTCCTGCGTGGCCCGGACACGGAATTATTTCTCAATAGCCCTTGCAGACCACTTGCTGGTGTTTTGTGCCGCGATTATATTGGCCCCATCGGCGCATGGAGAGCCAGTCGGTGTCGACCCGGTTCGTTTCACTGCGCTATCTGCGTCAGGTGACGTGATGAACACCCTTTATATTGGAACTGCCCTTTTTGCGGCGAGCCGCGGATTAAACTCTCCAGTGCAACTTTACCCACGGTATGATGCATGAGGCAGCGATGCCCAAGTGTCTCTGACC